>Ga0208117_100038_pt1 | contig 148267 bp, 101 predicted proteins | sample LakWasMet26_LOW6_2_FD_183870 | JGI IMG/M metagenome (GOLD analysis project Ga0208117, IMG submission 183870) | Freshwater sediment methanotrophic microbial communities from Lake Washington under simulated oxygen tension - Sediment Metagenome... | ecosystem: Environmental > Aquatic > Freshwater...
CACCCGCAACGGCGTGCGGGAGCCCCTGCCCGGCAATGCCGGCGGCGCCCGCGGCCAGTATGCCCACGACCTGATCGAGGCGGAGACCCTGCGTTTCATCGAGGCCAACCGCGACCGGCCGTTCTTCTGCTACGCGGCCTGGACCCTGCCCCACGCCAACTTCGAGATCCCCTCCCACGCCGCCTTCGCCGACCGGCCCTGGCCCGAGGACGTGAAGATACACGCCGCCATGATCGCCCGCCTCGACGAATCCGTCGGCAAAGTCTTGGCCCGCCTCAAGGAACTGGGGCTCGATGACAACACCCTCGTCATCTTCACCAGCGACAACGGCGCCGACGGCCCGGGGAAGGATATCTTCAACGCGACCGCCGGCCTGCGCGGCTTTAAGCGAGACCTGCACGAAGGCGGCATCCGCGCCCCCTTGATCGCCCGCTGGCCGGGGCAAATTGCTCCCGGCTCAACCAGCGACCACCTGGCCGGCCATGTCGATTTCTTAGCCACCTATGCGGCGGTCGTCGGCATTCCCATTCCGCCTACCGACGGCCATTCGCTCCTGCCGCAATTGATGGGTAAGTCAGGTGAGCCAGCCACGGCGCCGCTTTATTGGGAAATCTACGAGCCGGGCGGACCTGCTCCCTTTCAGCAGGCGGTCCGGTTTGGTCCTTGGAAAGGCTATCGCACTGGCACCCAGGATCCGCTCGAGTTATTTTATCTGCCGACCGACCGTTCCGAGGAAAAAAATGTGTCCTTGGCCCACCCGGAAATTGTCCGGGAAATCGAACAGATCATGACGCGCGAGCATACGCCTTCGCCCTACTATGACGCCCCGAAAAATCGCATGGTGCGTTGAAGCCTCTTTGCCCGCAAGCCACGCTGAAAATCGCTTCGTTTTCCCCACGCTCGGGCTCCCAAGAAACTCAGATTTATTGCGTGAACTCTCATGTTTTGACATATAACACTCTGCTAGAGTGTTACCGTGCCTTTTATGCCGGTTCACGGCCTAGGCTCACACCCCATGGTCACCTATCGCCGCACCCCCGCCGCCGAAATCGATATCGCCCAAACGCGCGAACTTTATCGCACCTCCACCTTGGGTGAGCGTCGGCCGATCGACGATGATGCGCGCTTCACGGCAATGCTGCGCAATGCGAACCTGATCTTCACGGCGTGGGACGGCGACTTGCTCGTTGGCATCGCGCGCTCCTTGACCGATTTCTCCCACAGCACCTATCTGGCGGACCTCGCCGTGCGGGTCTCGCATCAGCGCAAGGGAATCGGCAAGGAACTGATGCGACTTACCCAGGAAGCGGGCGGTGCCAAAACCTCGCTCATCCTCCTCGCGGCGCCCGCCGCCGTGGACTACTATCCCCGCGTCGGCTTCACTCATCCGCCCAGCGCTTGGTGGCTGCGACCCGGTGATCGCCTGACCTGACGCCTCTCGCTTTCATGCCCGATCCCCGCCCCGCTCTTTCGGTCCCGCCCTCCCCTCAACCCCCGCCGGAAGTTTCGAGTTCCTCCCCCATCTCACCTGCCACCGGGCGTGTATCGTGGCGGGAAAAGCTCGCCTATGGCGTCGGCGGACTGCCCGTGCAGTTTGGGGAAGCCGGCGTGAAAAGCCTGGCTGTGCCGGTTTATCAGATGACACTGGGGGTGAACCCCGCCCTGCTCGGACTGATGATGGCTATCCCGCGCTTCGTGGATGCGATTACGGACCCGCTCATGGGTCATATCTCGGACCGCACCCAATCGCGCTATGGCCGGCGGAGGCCCTACATCTTCATGGGAGCACTGCTGACCATGTTGTCTTTCATTTTGATCTGGCAGGTGCCCATGGGGTGGTCGCAGTCCTGGCAGCTGGGGTGGTTTCTGGTCACCGCCACTCTTTTCTTCCTGTGCAATACGGTGTGGGGCGTGCCCTATCAGAGCCTAGGCTACGAAATCACCCCCGACTACCACGAACGCACGCGCGTCATGGCGGTCCAGGCCGTGTTCATCAAGCTTTCCGGCTTCATTTATCAATGGGTTTTCCCTTTGGCCCAGCTCGCGTTCTTCGCCTCTGTTATTCAGGGCGTGCAGGTCGTGACGGTCGCAGTGGGGCTGGCGATTTTCGGCATTGCCGGTGCGGTGCCTGCGCTTTTTGTGCGCGAGCGGTTTGCCCACACGCGCGAACGGATGGCCGCGAACAAGCATCTCAGTTTCCGGGCTGGTTGCCGGGCCGTCTGGGACAATCGCGGGATGCGAATCCTGGCCGCCCTGACCTTGCTACAGATGGTCGCCGGCATGCTCTCGGGGAGCCTGGATTACTATTTGATCGTCTATTACATGTTCGATGGCGATCTGGTGCAGGGCTCCATCTGGAAGGGCATTCTTTCATCGGCCTATGCCGTGGTCGGCCTCCTGTCCATTTGGCCGGCGACCTGGCTGAGCCGCCGCTTCGACAAGCGCACCACGCTCCGCGTGATTTATGCCATGCTAACTGTCGGCGGACTCATGAAGTGGGTGCTCTTCAACCCCGATTATCCCTGGCTTCTCCTCCTCGACCCGGTGTTGTGCGGCCCGGTCTATGTCGGTCTGTCCGTCCTGGTGCCCTCCATGACCGCCGATATCTGCGACGAGGACGAATTGCAGCACGGCCAGCGCCGTGAAGGCATGTTTGGCGCCGTGCTCTCGTGGCTCCGGAAGACCGGCTGGTCCCTGGCTTTTCTCGGCAGCGGCCTTGCGTTGAATGCCGTGGGCTTTGATGCCGCCCTGAAGGGCAACCAATCGTCGGGCACCATCACCGGCATCCGGCTCTTCATGGTGCTGACCCCGTCGATCACCGCGGCGATCGCCATCTTCGTCCTACGCTACTACCATCTCGACGAAAAGAAATCCGGCGTCATTCGGGCGCAGCTGGAAGCCAGGCGCGGAACCGTGTGACCCGCCCGCTCGCGCCACCCGGTCCGCCAACGTTTTCCTTGGCGGCCGCGTGGATTGCTTTCTTAACCAAAAGCTCAGATAAAAAACGCCATCTCTCATGGCTGGCGCCAGCGCTCGCTGTATAATGCCCCACCCTGGCCCGGTTCCCCGCCGGTGCTCCTGTCCCTTCCTCCCCCGTGCAGAAAAAAATCAACGTCGCCGTCGTCGGCCTCGGCTTTGGCGGCGCTTTTGTCCCGATTCACCTGCGGCATCCCGATGTCGGCCGCGTCTCGGTGTGCGACGCCGATCCTGCCCGCGTGGCGAAAATGCAGACCCAATTCGGCATCGCACACGTCCACGCCACGCTCGCCGATGTGCTGGCTGATCCGGCCGTGGATGCGGTGCACCTCAACTCCGGCATTCCCGACCATGCGGCCCAGTCAGTCGCCATTCTCGACGCCGGCAAGCACTGCGCCTGCACGGTGCCAATGGCCACCACCCTTGACGGCATCCGCGCGGTCATCGCCGCCACCCGGCGGAGCGGCAAAAACTACATGATGATGGAGACCCAGGTCTATGCCCGGGAGTTTCTCCACGCCCAGGAGCTGCACGGGCAGGGCTTCTTCGGTCCGCTTCAGCTCCTCCGCGGCGCGCACTACCAGGACATGGAAGGCTGGCCGGCCTACTGGCAGGGCCTGCCGCCGATGTGGTATGCCACCCACGCCATCTCGCCTTGCCTGGCCCTCGCGGGCGTGCGCGCCCGGAGTGTGCGCTGCTTCGGTAGCGGTGTCATGCGCGAGGAGTTTCGAAAAAAATACGGCAATCCCTTTCCCGCCGAGACGGCGATTTTCGCACTCGATGCACCGACGCCCCTGGTGCTGGAGGTCACGCGCACGCTTTTTCACTTCGCGCACGGCTATTGCGAGTCGTTCAACGTCTACGGCGAGGATGCCACGCTCGAGGCCGCCCAAGTGCACCACGAAGCGCCCGTCCTTTTCAAGCTCGCCCGGCTTGGCGCGCAACCCGGCCCGCGCGCCTCGACGGTCGAGCGCATCACCGTGCCCGATTTCGCCCACCGCCTGCCGCGCGAGATCGCCCACTTCACCGGCATGAAAAACACCGAACACGAGGAGAAAACCGATGACGGCCGCGGCGGCCACTTCTCCGTCAAGCACGGGGGCGTCCACGGCGGCTCGCACCCGCACCTCGTGCACGAGTTCATCCGCAGCATCGTCGAAGGCCGCAAACCCGCGATCGACGAAATCAAGGGCGCCGACTGGACCGCGCCCGGCATCTGCGCCCACGAGTCCGCCCTGCGCAACGGCGCTCCGGTGGACATCCCTGATTTCCGATAACCCCTGCTGCGTCACCTTCGCTTTCCACCGCCCATGCGCTTCCTCCAACACCTCGCCCTCTTCGCCGTCCCCGCCCTCGCGACCTTAGCCTCCGCGGGCAAGCCCGCCTCGCGGCCGAACATCGTCTTCATCTTCTCCGATGACCACGCTTACCAGGCCATCAGCGCCTACGGCGACGCCCGCCGGCTGCTCGAAACGCCCAACATCGACCGGATCGCCCGCGAAGGCATGCGCTTCGACCGCTGCCTCGTGCCCAACTCCATCTGCGGCCCGAGCCGCGCGACCGTGCTTACCGGCACCTACAATCACATCAACGGTTTCGTGAACAACGCAGGCGGCGCGCGTTTCGACAGCACCCAGACCACCTTTCCGCGCCTGCTGCAGGCTGCCGGCTACCAGACCGCCATCGTCGGCAAATGGCACCTCGGCTCCGATCCGGTCGGTTTCGATTTCTGGCAGATTCTCCCGGGCCAGGGCGTGTATTACAACCCGCCCATGATCCGCAACGGCCAGCGGATCGAGACCGAAGGCTACGTCACCGACCTCGTCACCGACGCCACGCTGGACTGGCTGAAGCAACGCGACCGCTCCAGGCCCTTTCTCCTGATGACGCAGCACAAGGCCCCGCACCGTCCTTGGGAACCCGCCCTGCGGCATCTCGATGCCGACCAAGGCCGCGTTTATCCCGAGCCCGCGACCCTGTTCGACAACTACGCCGGTCGCGGCATCGCCGAGCGAGATCAGGACATGACCATCGACCGCACCATGACCGCGCGAGACAACAAGCTCACGCCGCCGCAAAATCTCACCCCGGTCCAGCGGGCCGCGTGGGACGCCCATTACAACCCAATCATCGCCGCCTTCCAAGCCGCCAACCCGCAGGGCAAGGACCTCGTCCGCTGGAAATACCAGCGCTACCTTTCCGACTACCTCGGCACCATCCGTTCAGTGGATGAAAGCGTCGGGCGTTTGCTCGACTACCTGGAAAAAGAGGGCCTCGCCGAAAACACCATCGTCGTCTACGCCTCCGACCAGGGCTTCTTCCTCGGCGAGCACGGCTGGTTCGACAAGCGTTGGATCTTCGAGGAGTCCGTGCGCACCCCCCTGATCGTCCGCTGGCCCGGCGTGGTGAAACCTGGCAGCAGCAACCGCGACCTCGTCTCCACCCTCGACTTCGCCGAAACCTTCCTCGAAGCCGCCAAGGTTACCATCCCCGATACGATGCAGGGCCGCAGCCTTGTGCCGATCCTCGCCGGCACGCGTCCTGCCGACTGGAGAAAATCATTCTACTACCAGTATTTCGAGTATCCCGATCCGCACCGCGTCCGTCCGCACTACGGCATCGTTACCGACCGCTACAAGCTCGTGAAATTCTTCGGCACCGGCGAGGACTACACCGAGCTGTTTGATCTGCAGGCCGATCCGTCGGAACTGCGCGACATCTCGGGTGATCCGGCCTACGCGAGCACCCTCAAGGAGCTCGAAACGGAACTCGCGCGCCAACGCCGCGACCTGCGGGTGCCCGAGACCATCCCGCCCGCCTGGCTCGGCAACAAGGAATCCGCCCTGCCATGAGCACGTTTCGACGCCCGCCCATGCGCTTCATCAGTTTAGCCTGTCTGCTCGGCCCGGCGCTCTGCTTCGCAATCGAGCCGGCGGCTCCGCCGCCCTACCGCGACGCCTCCCTGCCGATCGAGATGCGCATCGACGACCTCCTCGCGCGCATGACGCTTGAGGAAAAAGCCGGCCAGATGAGCCAGTTCGTCGGCCCCGGTGACCTCCGCAAGCACGCCAAGCGTCTCACCCCCCAGGCTGACCCCGGCACCGCCAGCGGTTTTTATAAGGACGTCGGCGCCGCCGAATTGTCGCGCATGATCCAGGCTGGGCTGGTCGGCTCCCTGCTCAACGTTTCCGTCGAGGGCGAGATCAACGAAGTCCAGGCCCTGGCCCGCCAGAGCCGTCTCGGCATCCCGCTGCTCATCGGCGCCGACGCCATCCACGGCAACGGCCTCGTGGGCGGCATGACGATTTATCCGACCCCGCTCACGCTTGCCGCCACCTTCAACGACGCGCTCGTCGAGCAGGTCGCCCGGCAGACGGCCGCCGAGATGCGTGCGCACGGTTCGCACTGGACCTTCTCCCCCAACGTCGACGTCGCCCGCGATCCGCGCTGGGGCCGCACCGGCGAGACCTTCGGGGAGGACACCTACCTCGTCTCCCGCCTCGGCGCCGCGATGGTGCGCGGCTATCAGGGCAAGTCGCTGGCCGATCCCGGCAGCGTGCTCTCCTGCCTCAAGCATCTCATCGCGGGCAGCGTGCCGGTCAACGGCCTCAACTTCGCGCCGACTGATATTTCCGAGCGCACACTCCGCAGCGTTTACCTGCCGCCTTACCTCGCGGGCATCGCCGCCGGCGCGGGCTCCCTCATGGCCGCACATCAGGACTTGGATGGTGTGCCCTGCCACGCCAACGCGTGGCTCTTGGAGGATCTCATGCGCGGCGAGGCGGGCTTTCGCGGTTTTGTTGTCAGCGACTGGACCGATGTCAGCCGGTTAGTCACGGTCCACCGTGTCGCCGCCGATTTCAAGGAGGCTGTCTTTCAAAGCGTCACCGCCGGCCTCGACCTACACATGCACGGCCCGGACTTTGCGCCCGCGCTCATCGCGCTCGTGCGCGAGGGGCGCCTCTCCGAAGCCCGCCTCGATGCCTCCGTGCGCCGGCTCCTCCGTGCCAAATTCCAGCTCGGTCTCTTCGAAAATTCCCACACGGACCCGGCGCTCCTCGCGCAAGTCGTGCGCCGCGCGGACCACCGGCAGCTCGCACTTGAGGCCGCTCGTCAGGGCATCGTGCTGCTCAAGAACTCCGCCGGCCTGCTTCCGCTCGACCCGGCCCGCCATGCCCGCGTGCTCGTGACGGGACCGCTCGCCGACTCCACCGCCGTCCTGGGCGACTGGGTGTATCCGCAGCCGCGCGGCCATATCCTCACCGTGCTTGACGGCCTGCGCGCCGTCGCACCGAAGGGTGTCGAGCTGGTCTTCGCCGACCTGGGCAACACCGTGCGCACCACGCCGCCCGAGAAGATCGCCGCCGCCGTCGCCCAGGCGCGCGAGGCCGATGTGATTGTGGCCGTGGTGGGCGAGAAGGCCACGCGTTTCCCCGGCGACGGCGACGCCAAGACCAGCGGCGAGAACACCGACCGCAGCGACCTCGAGCTTTTCCCCGATCAACTTGCCCTACTTCACGCCCTGCTCGCCACCGGCAAGCCGGTCGTCGCCGTGCTGATCAACAGCCGGCCCCTCGCCATCGAGTGGGTCGCGGAAACCTTACCCGCCATTGTGCAGGCCTGGGAACCCGGCGCAGAGGGCGGCCAGGCCGTCGCGGAAGTGCTCTTCGGGGCCGTCAACCCCAGCGGCCGGCTCCCGATCACCATGTCGCGCGGCGCCGGGCACCTGGGTGCCTTCTACAATCACAAGCCCGGTCAGTATTTCAAGAAATACGCCCTCGGTGAAACGGGCCCTCTTTTCCCCTTCGGTCACGGTCTTAGCTACACCACCTTCGCCTACACGAATCTCTGCGCCCCCGCGCGGCTTGCCCCCGGCCAGCCTGTCGGGTTTAGCGTGGACGTGACCAACACGGGGGCGCGCGCCGGTGATGAGATTGTGCTCGCCTACGTCAACGACGTGGTCGCCAGCGTCACCGTCCCCGTGCGCGAGTTGAAGGCCTACCAGCGCGTGTCCCTTGCGCCCGGCGAGACGAAAACCGTGACGCTCACAATCGACGCCGGCCAATTGGCCCTTTTCAATCGCCGGATGGAACGCGTCGTCGAGCCAGGCGACTTCGATCTTTTTGTCGGCGATCAAAGGACCCGCTTCACGGTAACGCCCTGATCCTGCATTGGCGGAGCTGGCACTGTGGGGTCGGATCAGTCGCCGCCAAAGACTATGGCGGAAAGCTCAAGTTTAACCCCGTAAGTCTCATGGATGCCGGGTCGGGGTTCAGCTAAGCTCTCCGTCGCCCCGCTTGCCCCGCCCGATTGTCCGCCTCACCCCTTTCCATGGATCCAATGTCCAGCCTGATTGTGAACCTGTTTGTCCATGCATCCCATGCCCGCCTGGCGCGGTTCCTGGGTTTTGCCATGCTCATGCTGTCCGCCTCGGCGGCACCCGGCACTTTCACGATCACGCCGGTAGAAATCACCCGCGCCGGCTCACAAGAGGCCTTCGTGCGCTTTGCCGTCCGCAGCGATCCGGCCGACGGCCGCCCGCTCACCGGCACGCCGATCAAGGCCGTGCTCAGACTCTCCGCCGGCCCGGAGATCGTGGTTCACGCCGCCACCAACCGCTCCGCCACTGCTGCCTCCGTAAGTATCGGGATTCCCGTCGCCGCCGGCCGGACCGAACTCGACGTGACCACCGGCATCTCGGGCCGCGGCGATTTCACGTTCGCCCTTACTGGTGAGGCTGCCTTGCCCGCGGATTTCTCCCCGACACTCGAGCTCACGGTGGATTACGACGAGAAATCCGCCTACCACTCCCGCACGCCGCAACAGGTTCTCGCCCGCGGCCGTGAATATATTGGCCGCTATTCGGCCCCGGAAGATATCGCCCGAGCGGGTTATTTCGATGTGACCAAGCAGCCCTACGGGGCCAAAGGCGATGGGCGCACGGACGATACCTTCGCCATCCAGCGGGCGGTCACCGAAGCGCGCGATGCGCGCGTGGCCGTTTATTTTCCGCCTGGCGATTACCTCGTTTCCGACACCATCCATGCCGTCACCGGCACCATCGACTACGGTCCCGTGCCCGCCGCCGAGTGGGAGGAAACGTGGAATGTGCGTGAGTTTCCCTGCGTGCTGCTGGGGCCGCCCACCGGTCCGCGCGCCACGCTCCTCCTCAAGGACAAGACTTTCACTGATACCGCCGCGCCGAAGCCCGTCCTCTATTTCTGGACCCGGCACAACGCCACTGCCACCCCTTGGCCCCTCGACACCAACAAGGCCAACTCGAACTACAACCAGACCCTCAGCCATATCGACCTGGATCTCGGCACCGGCAATGCCGGCGCCATGGGCGTTTCCATGTATTCAGCCCAAGGCTCGCATCTCGCCGATTTCACCGTGCGCGCTTCTGGAGCCTTCGCCGGACTGGGTGCGGGCACCGGTCCTGGCGGCGGCATCTACCATGTCACGGTCGATGGCGGCCGCTACGGCGCGTGGCTTGAGGATGGCCAGTGCCCACTGCTCGTCGCATGCGCCTTCCGCGGCCAGACCGACCGCTCAATTCGTTTCGTCGGGCGGGGCACCCTGACGCTCGTCGGCACGGAAATCGCCGGCGCGGGCGTTGACCTGGCCAGCGCGGATGCGCGCGACCCGTTCAACGGCACCCTCACGATGGCGGACTGCATTCTCCGCCTCACCCAGCCCGGCCCAGCCATCCGTGGCACGCGCCCAGTCGCTCTGAGCAATGTCTACTTTGAGAACGCCGCCACCCTGGTAGAACTCACGAACCCCGCCGATAATTCGCCCGGACCGGTGCTGGCCGGCCGCGCGAAGGGCTGGAGCCATGTCACCACCTACGGCGCAGGTGTCACGGTCGTGCAGTCGCCGATCTGGAAAAAAGGCCCGCCCACCGCGGTCCCCAATTGGCTCGACGGCACCCCGACCACCAAGCCGTTTCTCGCTGCCCCTCTTGCCAAGGCGCCACCGCCTGCTGATTTGCTGACGCGCCACGCTTGGCGACAGAACCCCGACTGGCGCGATGCCGCCACCGTCAACGCCAAAGCCGCTGGCGCGCGCGGCGACGGAAGTGCCGACGACTGGCCCGCCCTCCAAGCCGCGCTCGATGCGAATGAAAGAGTGTTTCTTCCCCGCGGAAATTACGCGATCTCCCGCCCGCTCCGCCTTCGTCCCGGCGGTGTGTTGTTCGGCCTGAATGCCACTTATTGCGTCCTCAAGCCCAGCTTGGTCCCCGGCAACGCTTTCTCAGATGCCGCCGCCCCGCAACCGCTCGTGGTGGCGCCCGCGGACCCCGCTGGTGCGGCTCCGGCCACGACCACGCTCGCCGACGTGAAACTCTTCCAACCGTCGACGGCCGCACCCGGCTCGTTCCTCCTCGATTGGCAAGCCGGTCGGGCGTCGCAGGTGAAGAATGTGAGTTTCGACCGCCGCCGCTCGATTACGCGAGGCGCCAGTTTCACCAGCATCACCTTCCCCTTGGTGACCATCAGCGGCGCGGCCGCGGGGGGGCGGTGGTATGGGTTATGGAATGACCGCGCTCCGGGCATGCTCGCCGGCTCCCGCCAGATCCGCGTGACCGGCACCCGCGCGCCGCTGCGGTTTTATGGTCTCAACCTCGAGCACATGGACCGCGATATCAGCGGGGAATTCCGCGATGTCGCGAACGTCGACCTCTATGCCACCAAGGCCGAGGGCAGCAAAACGATCCTCGAGTTTAAGGACAGCCGTGCATTCCGCGTCTTCGGTTTTGGCGGGGCGTCCTCCCCCGAGCCGGGTGGCGCGAACATCGTCGTGCGTCAGTGCACCGATTTTCTCCTCGCGAGCATGGATTATCAGCAGCAGGCCGAGCGCACCAAGGCCGACGCGACGAAATTTAACCGCCTTCTCGAAGAAACCATTGATGGTCGCACCGTCGTGACACCGGGGTGGGAGCAGTTCGTCCTTTATCTTCGCGGCACGCCGCCTTTCTGACCCATGCGGCTTCCGACAATCTGTCTTCTGGCTGCCAGCATGTCCCTGCACGGAGCAGAAACGCCGGCACGGGCAACCCGACCACCCATCCTCGGGGTCGCCCGCGTGGCATTTTATGTCGCGGACCCTTCGGCCGCGCAGGCTTTTTACTGCGATTATCTCGGCTATGCGCCTCCCGAGCGATTGGCCGGTCCGGCCGGAGGCGCCATTGCCCGCATCCGGATCAACGAACGGCAGTCACTTGACCTGATCGCCGACCCGGCCACGCCATCGGATGCCGACCGCCTTCATCATATCGCCTTCACAGTCGGAAGCGCCGAAGCCATGCGCAGCTACCTGGACGCACAAGGGATCGCCGTGCCGGCGCAGACCACGCTAGGGCTGGACGGCGACCGGAGTTTCTTCGTGAAGGATCCCGAGGGGCACCTGCTGGAATTTGTCGAGCCGCAGGCCGGGGGCTGGATCCTCCGCGCCGCCGGTCATGCTTTGCCGGACACCCGGGTCGCTCCACGGTTGAACCATGCCGGCGTGCTCGTGGGCCGGTTCGATGCCACCATGCACTTCTACCGGGATGTGCTCGGGTTTCGCGAAACGTGGCGTGGCACCGCGGGAGCGTGGCTCAGTTGGGTTAATCTGCAGGTGCCGGAGGGCAGCGAACTCATCGAACTCATGCTTTATAGCGAACAGGAGCCTCCAAACCGCGAAGTGCGGCTGCGCAAGCATCACCTCTGCCTCGAGATCGACGACCTTGCGGCTGCCATGGCGCTGCTCGCCAGTCGAAAACCGCCTGCCGGCTGCCCACCGCCCGGCAACGGTAGCATCGGCCTGAACGGGCGCCGGCAGGTCAACTACTTCGCGCCCGACGGCACGCGCGTGGAGATCATGGAGGCAAGGTTTGCCACGGGCAAACCGACCCCGTCTTCCGATGCGCCCCTGCCAAAGTGAAAGGCGCCCGTCAGCCTATCCGGGTTAACCGTCCACGCGCTGCCAGCCAATCGCTCCTATAAAAATGCAAAAGAACATCTCCGCCCTGCTGTTATCCATTCTGGCGATCGCCTTGCTTCATGCCGCGCCCGCCGGAGAAGTGAAATGGCATCCCGGTCATTACGTCCTGGTGGGCGGAGGGCCGCTGAAGGAGGAACTCCTGACGTTGCCGCACTTCCGTGGCGTGCAAAAAATCTTCAGCTGGCGCATGCTCGAACCGGCGGAGGGGCGTTACGATTTTTCCAAGGTTCGCGCCGATCTCGACCTCGCGAAAAAGCATGGCCGGCAGCTGGTCGTCCAACTCACCTACAAGTCCTTCACGCGCGGCGAGCGCAATTGCCCCGACTACATCGCCGGCCCGGACTACGGTGGCGGTGTTTACCAAGCGACGGAGGGCCTTAATCCCGTCATCTGGAACCGGAAAGTCGGCGAGCGCTTCGCCGCGCTCATCGCCGCCTTCGGCCGGGAGTTCGACTCCCATCCGAACCTCGAGGCCGTGAATCTGCCCGAGACCGCGCCGAGTGCCCGGCTCGTCACCTCGCCCCAGCCGGGCGTCGAGGCTTACACCGAGGAGATTTATTTCGCCGCGCTGAAGCGGCAGATGTCGGCCCTGCGCCAGGCGTTCCCGCACACCGTCGTCATCCAATATACCAATTTCCCCGCGAGCCTGCTCGACCAGTTCACCGATTTCGAACTCGAGATCGGCATGGGGATGGGTGGACCGGACGTGTATCCGGGCACGGACCCGATCAGCGACCCTAAGACCGGGATTTACCGCCTTTATCCCAAGATGGCGGGCAAGGTGCCCCTCGGCGCCGCGGTGCAGGGTTCCAACTACTCCGTCGCCGACCGCAAGCGTAACGTGCTTCACCGGAAATACACCACGTTCAACGGCCAGCCCGTCGTCATCACGCCGGAGGACGAGGTTTTGTTTTCCCCGCGTGAACATCTCGCGCTCGCGCGCGATCGGCTGAAGCTCAACTACCTCTTCTGGAGCACCGGCCCCGCGGCTGGCTTTGAAGGCGTGAAGAAAATGCTGGCCGAGCCCGACCTCGCCAGCGACCCCGCCGGCGGCCTCGTCACCACGCTCCCGGCCAAGGCTTTTTTGCGCTGAGCCCGCCCCAATCCCATCCGTTTCATCCGTGAAAACCGTGGTCAAAAAAACCTGCGCCCGGCGCTTCGCACACGCCGCCCTCCGTCACACCCTCACGTTCACCCTCACTCTCACTTTCATTCTGCCTTCAGTTCGGGCGGCCGAACTGCTTCCTCCCCGAATCGCCGGTCCAGCGCAATGGACGGCGCACTGGATTGTCGCTCCCGAAGCGCCGGCGGGCACCAACCTAATGTTTCTCGCGCGGCGCTCCTTCACGCTGTCGTCCGCACCCGAGCGCGCCGTGCTCTACATCACGGCCGACAATTACTATCAGGTGTTCGTCAACGGCGTTTTCGTGCGACGCGGCCCGGCGCGCAGCGCCGCTCACCATCAATCCTACGATGCGCTCGATGTCGCCAGCTTCCTGCGGGCGGGAAAAAACACCCTCGCGGTCCGTTTCCACCACGCCGGCATCACCCCGGCCTACCGTTCCGGGCCGCGCGCCGGCCTGCTCGCCCAACTCGAATGGACCGCCGGCGGCGTCTCCGGCATCCTCGGCACCGATCCGCAATGGAAAGCGGTTCTGGACCCCGCCTGGGACCGGGGTTCGCCGCGCATGAACAATTGGCTCAACACCTTCGTTGACGTGGCGGACCTGCGCAAGCGTCCGGACAGTTGGACGTCGCCGGATTTCAACGACGCCGCCTGGCCGGCCGCCGGCTCCAATCTCCCGGGCGGCGTCCGCACGGCCGAAGGCACCAAAGCGGTGCCAGGCATCTCGTGGTGGCCATCGCCCCAACCCGACTACGTGCCGCAGGCGATCTCGCCTCCCTGGGTCAACCTCGTGTCGCGCGAGGTGCCCCTGCTCGTGGAATCCACCGTGCCGGCCACGCGCACCGTGCTCACCGGCCGGCTCGAAGACCCCGCCGCCGCTCAGCCGCGCACCGAAGCCGCCGCCTACCGCTTCGATGCCTTGCCCCCACTCAAGCTGCCCCCGCTCGGCGAAGCGTCGACCGCTTCCCCGGAGCCGCTCACCCTCGGCGGCGCCCCCGGCCAGAGCGATGTCGTCGTGTTTGACCTCGGGGAAGTTCACAACGGTTACCCACGCCTCGACCTTGAGGGCCCGGCCGGCGCGATCGTGGACGTGCTCGCCACGCCCTATGTGCTGAACCGCACTTTCGATCCCACCATTTTGAACACGTTTGCCGGCGACCGGCTCATCCTTTCCGGAAAACGCGAACAGTGGGAAGCGTTCTTCTTCAAGCCCACCCGCTACCTCGCCCTTGTCGTGCGCGGCGCCACCTCGCCCGTCCGCATCCATCACGCGAGTGTGACGCGCATCGACTACCCGTGGAACCGGCCCGGAGCCTTTGCCGCGCCCGGGAACCCCTGGCTCGAGCGCTTTTGGAGGGCGGGCGCAAAGACCGTGGAAGTGATCACGACCGACGCCTACACGGACAACTATCGCGAACGCCGCCAATACCCGCAGACCTCCTACTACGCCGCGCGCGGCAACTACGCGGCCTTTGGCGACACCTTTCTCCAGCGCCGCTATCTCCTCCAAAACGCCGAGGAACAGGAGCCCGACGGCGCCCTCGGCGGCTATGCGCCGGTCACCGACGGCCGCTTCATGCCATTCCTCGACGTCCAGTTCTTCTGGATCATGAGCTGGCGCGATTACCTGCTCTATAGTGGCGACGACGCCACCACGCGCCGATTGCTGCCCAACGCGCTCCGCGTCATGCAGCGCCTCGCCGAGCAAACCACGCCCGACGGCCTGCTCACCTACCCGGTCTATCCCTACTGGATTGACCACGCCTATCTCGACCGCCGCGGCGCGCATTTCACGACCAACGCGCTCTACGCGCTCACGCTCGACGACTGCGCGCAGACCCTTGACTGGCTCGGCGAACCCGGCGCGCCTGCGCTCCGGGAAGCCGCCGCCCGCATCCGCGAGACCTTGCGGACCAAGCTCTGGGTGCCCGCGCGCGGCTTGTTCGCCGAAAACCTCTCCGAAGGGAAACTCTCCCCGCGCTTCTCCGAACACGCCAACGCCATCGCCGTGGCCGCGCGCATCGCCACGCCCGAGCAAACGAGCGCGATTCTGCCGAAACTGCTCAAACTCGACGCCGATGTCGTGCCGGCCACTTCGCTCTTCGTCTATTGGACGATGGCCGCGCTCTGTCTTGAAGGCCGCGTGGACGCCGCCGCCGCGATGCTCCAGGAGCGTTTCGACCACCAGTTCGAGACCGGCAACGGCACGCTCTGGGAGGAATGGCACCTGGACCGCACCTACCGCCAGGGAGTCCGCGAGAAAAACTCCCGCGCCGATGCCCAGGGCGAATGCGGCATTTTTCCCGAGGCGGTCACGCGCTGGGTCGCCGGCCTCGAGCCCGTGACCCCCGGCCAGCGGGATTTCACGCTCCGCCGCCCGGCCACAGCCTTGCGCGACATCGCCGCCACCTGGCCGACTCCGCGCGGCAATCTCCGCGTCACGTGGTCCGAGGGCGCGCTGGCCATCGATGTGCCGGTTGACACCACCGTGCGCCTCAACCTTGAAAGCCTCCGCGCCGCGCCCGGCTCGCTGCGCATTGATGGCCTGCTCGAAAAAAGCGGACAGTCCACGCTGCCCCTCACTACCGGCACCCACCGGCTCACGTTCCAGCCCCGATAGCGGGCCCTTTCCTACCCCAACCAACCCCACCCCATGAATGACCTGTTCCTCCCCCTGCTGCTGGTGATCATCGCCAGCCTGTTTCTCGGCAGCTTCGGCCTCGGCATGAAATACATGAACCCGCTACCCTGGGAGGCGTGGTGGATGATCCACTCTGTCGTCGGCATGCTCATCATCCCGTGGGTCTGGGCCTCGCTCACCGTGCCCGATCTGCTCACGGTGATCTCCGCGTCGCCGTCCGCCGCGGTCCGCAGCGCCATGCTGTTCGGCTTTCTCTGGGGCATCGGCGGCATGCTCTTCGGCGTGAGCGTGCGCTATGTGGGTGTCTCGATCACCTACGGCATTGTCATGGGCCTCGCCGGCGCGGCGGGCTCGCTCATCCCGCTCGCGCAGATGGATAACGCCGGAAGCAATCCCGCGCTGCCGTGGATTTTCGGCGGCGTGGCGGTGATGCTGGTCGGCGTGGGCATCTGCTGCGTGGCCGGCGTGAAACGCGAGCGCCTCACCGCCGCTGCCGCCCCCGCGGCCGGCGGGGCTGCGGCGGCCGCGGCTTCCAAGGCCGGCCTCTTCATCGCCATCACCTCGGGCGTGCTCTCCTCGCTCATCAACGTCGGCTTCTCCAACGCCATCCCGGTCGCCAACGAGGCGGTCAAGGCCGGCGCGCTCACCCGCAACTCCGCCCTCGCGGCTTGGGTCGTCGTGTTGGCCGGCGCCACGCTGATGAACGTGGGTTACACCGCCTTCAAGCTCACGAAAAACGGGACCTGGGGCAGCTTCGCCACGCGCGGCAGCGGACGCGCCTGGCGCTGGGCCGCGGGCTCCGCGCTGCTCTGGTTCGGTTCGCTCGGCATTTACGGCCAGGGCGCCACCCTCATGGGGCCCATCGGACCGGTCATCGGCTGGCCCATGCTCCTCGGCCTGTCGCTCATCACGAGCAACGCGCTCGGCTTCTTCACCGGCGAATGGAAGAACGCCGCCGCCCCCTTCCGCCTCATGATCGGCGGCCTCGTGGTGCTCATCATCGCCTGCGCCATCATCGGCTACGCCAACCGCGTGTCGGCCGGGGCCGTCGCCGCCGCGCGCCCGGCCCCGGCCGCGACTTTCGCCGCCCGATGAACACCTACACCGTCCATCTCCTGAAATACGCCGACTGGTTCGCCCCCGGCGCCACCGTCTACGACCACGCCTACGGCCGGCACGACCCGGTGAAAATCTGCCTTGCCGGCTTCCTCGTCCGCGGCGGCGGCCGCACGATCATGGTCGACACCGGCATGGACAACATCGACGCCACCTACACCGGCGCCGACCGGGCGCGCTGGCCGCACCTCGGGCCGAGCCGCAACACCGCCGGCCTTCTGGCCGACCACGGCCTCACGCCCGACGACGTTGACACCGTCGCGCTCACCCACCTGCACTTCGACCACTACATCAACGCCCCTCTCTACCGTCGGGCCCGCTTTTTCGTGGCCGAGCGCGAATGGCGCTACGTGAACGATCCTGCCAACCTCCCGGGCTGCCCCGTGGCCGGATTTCCCCGCGAACCGTTGCACTGGCTCGGCCGCCAGGGCGCCCGCCTCGCGCTGATCGACGACGGCCACGAGATCGCGCCGGGCATCACCATGCATTGGACCGGCGGCCACTCGCCCGGACACATGGTGGTCAGGATCCCCACCGCGCTTGGCCCCGTGATCGTCGTGGGCGACGCCTTCTATCTCTACGAGCACATCGAGCAGGACATCCCCCTTGGTTACCGCACCAACCTGGCCGAGGTCGTCGCTGGTTATCGCTGGCTGCGGGAACAGAACGCCCTGCTTTTGCCGGCCCACGACTACGATCTCTTTGATCGCTTTCCCTCAAAAAAAATCGGTTGAACCATGAACCCTCCCACCACACCGCGTCGATTTCAGCATAAGAATCTCGTCGTCACTGGCGCCGCCGCCGGTCTCGGCCGCGTCATCGCCACGACCTTCGCCCGCGAAGGCGCCAACGTCTTTATCCTCGACCGCGACTCCGCCGATGCCTCCCTCGCGGAACTCGCCTCGCTCGGGGTTAGGGCCGGGGCGGCGCGCTGCGACGTCACCCGCGAAACCGATGTCATCGCCGGCGTGAAGGCCGCCGCCGAATGGTGTGGCGGTGCCATCGACGTGCTCGTGAACAACGCCGGCTTCAACGGCGTATGCCAGCTCGTGAAGGACATGCGGCTCGAGGACTGGAACCGCACCTTCGCCATCAACATCACCGGCACGATGCTGGTGACCCGCGAGGTCATTCCTTACCTGGAAAAACGCCGCGCGGGCCGCATCTGCAATTTATCCAGCAACGTCGGCCGGCGCGGCCTGCCCTTTCGCGGCGATTATGTCTGCACGAAATGGGCGATGCTCGGGCTCACGCAAACGCTCGCTCTCGAACTCGCCCCGCTCGGCATCCGCGTCAACGCGGTCTGCCCCGGGCCCATCGAGGGCGACCGCATCGAGCAGGTGATGGAGATGCACGCCGCCGCCGAGGGCCGCTCGCCCGCCGCCGTGCGCACCGCGTGGGAGGAGGCCGCGCCGCTGAAACGTTTCGCCACGCCAGAGGAAGTCACGTCGTTGATCGCCTTCCTCTGCTCCGACGACAGCTCGTGCATGACCGGTCAGGGCCTCAACGCCACCTGCGGTTTCATCATGACCTGAACGCACCCCCCTCCACCCAAACCGATTTTCCGCCATGACTCCCTCACCCCGCCTCCAAACCGCACTTTCCTATTGGGCCGCCGAGGCCCGCGGCGACCTGCCGACCGTGCTCATGCATTTTGCCGAGGACGCCCGGTTCACCGCGCCGGGCTTTGCGCTCAACGGCCGCGCGGAGATCGCCGGATTCTACCAAAAAATCATGGGCAGTTACGCCGCCATGCGCATCGAGTCGCTCCGCACCGTCGAACACGGCGATGATGTCGCGGTCGAATTCGGCTTCCACTTCACCCGCCACGGCGGCGCCACCGGCTACGCCGAGGGTTGCAACGTCTTTACGATCCGCGACGGATGCATCGTCCGGCTCCGGGCATACTTCAACCCCGCCGATTACTGATGAAATCGCGCCGCGAGTTCCTGCGAAACGGCCTGGCCGTCACCGCGATCCTCGGCGCCGGCGGCCTGCCCCGCATTTTTGCCGCGCCCGCATCCACTCCGGGCTGGCGGCCCGGTGACCCGATCGGCTATATCCGCGACGACTTTCCGGCCTTCGATGTGCCGGACTACGCGGGCGCGCGCGACGAGGCGCTGGTGCCCGACACCCTCGACCTCGCCGAGCGCGCCCGGCTCGCCATCCACGCCATGACCGAGGCGACCGATCCGCTGGCCGATCACGAAGTCTATTGGACGGTGGATTTCCGGGCCAATCCCGCCCAGATGCGCAACAAGCGCCAGATGCCGAAATTCATCGAGGCCATGCCGCTCCTGCGGCTGATGAGCGGCAGCGGCCAAAACCCCCAGGTGGAGCGGAAATGGATGGAAGTGGCGCTGCGCAGCCTCGGGCCCGATGGCCTCTATTATAAACCGCGCCGCGGCCGGCCGTGGGACGGCGGTTTCGCGCGCCTGGCGCGCGAACCGGGCGGCGCGGGCCTCGACCACTACGCCGATCCCTTCGATTGCGGTCGCCTGCTCTCGGCCATGACGGTGCTCGCTCAACGGGATCCTGGCGACGTCTGGCGCCGGGCCGTGCGAAACCTGGCGGACGGACTCGACGAACTCGCCTTCCATCAAGGCGACGTGGCCACATTCTGGCCGGGTCCGTTTGCCGCGCTGAAGCAGAAGCCCGCCGGCCTTGCGCTGCCCGTCGGGCGCGTGGATAGCGAAAATTCGCGCGTGCCGCACGGACTGGTTCACGCCTACCGCCTGTTGGGGCATGAACCGGCGCTGGCGCTGGCCGGCAAGGTCATCCGCTACCTGCGCCGCTACTATTTTCAAGAGGACGGAGCTTTTCTCGGCCGGCCCGGCGAGCCGCTGGCGCACTTTCACGCCCACGCGCATGCGCTGCTGGCCATGGAGGAATACGCCGAGGTCACCAAGGACGACGAGATGATGGCATTTGTCGTTCGCAGCTACACTTGGGCCAAGAGCCTCGGCGACAACCTCCTGACCGCGCCGGGCTACAATTTTGTCACCAATCCAGGCAATAACCTGCTGGGCTACTTCGTCGAATGGGTGCACAGCTCCGAGTGGGAGGGCTCCGAAACTTGCCAGGTCTCCGACATGATCACCCTCGCCCTGCGCCTCAGCGAAGCCGGGGTCGGCGATTATTGGGACGACGCCGACCGCTGGACCCGCAACATGCTCGCCGAAGGCCAGCTCACCTCGACCGATTGGATCAAGCGCGCGCCCTCGGAGATGTTGCCGAACATCAGTGAAAACCGCCTGCCGCTCACGGCCGTCGATCCCCACGGCACGACCGACCGCGTGCCCGAGCGCAACCTCGGGGCCTTCGCCGGCTGGGCCGCCCCGAACGACTGGCATGTGGGCAACGGGCCCGGGATCATGCATTGCTGCACCGGGAACGGGGGTCAGACCCTCTATCGGGTTTGGGAACGCATCCTTCGTCACGAGAGCGGACGGCTCCGCGTCAACCTGCTGCTCAACCGGGTCTCCCCGTGGGCCGATGTCGCCAGTCATCTGCCCTACACGGGCCGCGTGGAGGTCAAGCTGAAGATCGCCACCCAGCTTTCGATCCGCATCCCCGAATGGGTGGCGCCCGCCGGGGCACGCTGCACCGTGGACGGCCGCGAGCGCGCGCTCGCCTGGAAGGACCGCTATGCCGTCGTCGGTGACGTCCGCCCCGGCGAAACCATCGTGCTGCTGTTCCCGCTCTCGGAAAAGACGGACATCGTGCACATCGAGAAACAGCGCTTTACGCTCGTGCGCCGCGGCAACGAGGTCGTCTCCATCGATCCGCCCGGCCGTTACTGCCCGCTCTTCCAGCGCGCGCATTACCGCACCGCCGACACCCGGTGGCGTCAGGCCCATCGCTTTGTCGCCACCGAAAAACTCATCCGCTGGTGAGGCGTCGAAATCAAACCGGACCATGACTCCCTTCCTCGCATGACCCTCCCCCGCATTGAACGTGTCCAGGTTCACGTGCTCCGCGCGTCGCTGGCCGAGCCCTTCGCGTTTTCGCAGGGCTGGGCCACGCAGCGCAGCGCCGTGCTCGTCGAAATCACCTCCACCGACGGCGCCACCGGCTGGGGCGAGTGCCTCTGCCACGGCCTGCAGCCGCCCGCCATCGCCGCCACGATCATCCGCGAGGCCTTCGGGCCCCGCCTGCTCGGCCGCGCGATTTCCGACCTGGAAGTGCTCTGGGAGGAACTCTACAATTTCACGCGGCCCTATGGCCAAGGAGGCGCCGTCATCAACGCCCTCAGCGGCGTCGACATCGCGCTCTGGGACCTGTGGGGGCGCACCCTCGGCCAACCGGTGAGCCGCCTGCTCGGCGGGCGCTTCCGCGAAAACGTCGAGCCTTACGTGACGGGATTCTATCGACGGAAAGACGGTAATTATCCGGCCGACGGCATCGCCGAGGCGCGACAGCACATCGCCCATGGCTTCCGCGCCCTCAAGCTCAAGGTCGGCTTCGGAGCCGCCGAGGACATCGCCTATATCCGCGCCGTGCGCGCCGCGCTCGGCGGCGAGATCCGCCTCATGGCCGACGCCAACTGCGCCTATGCCGTGCCCGCCGCGCGCGAGGTCCTCCAGCAAACCGCGGACTGCCGCCTGCATTTCTTTGAGGAACCGCTCGCCCCGGAGGATCTCGAAGGCTACCGGTTGCTGCGGTCGCTCGGGCTGGTGAGCCTGGCCGCGGGTGAAAACCTCCTGGGCAAGCATGCCGCCTGCCGTTGGATCAGCGGTGGGGCGATCGACATCTTCCAGCCTGACATCTGCTCCTCCGGCGGCTTCACCGAGCTGAAGAAGTTGGCTGCGCTCTGCCAGAGCTGGCACACGCCGCTCGTGCCCCACGTCTGGGGCTCCGGCATCTGCCTCGCCGCGTCGCTGCAGTTCCTCGCCGCGCTGCCGCCCCCGGTGCTTTGCCTGCGGCCGGCCGAGCCGCTGCTGGAATACGACTGCTCCGACCACCCGTTCCGCGGTGCGTTGATCCACGACGCCATCGCCCGCACGCCGGATGGTCGCGTGCCCATCCCCGATAAACCCGGTCTGGGAATCGAAGTAAACCGCGAGGTGATCACCCGGTTTTCCGTTTCATGAATCACTTCTTTTTCCCCATGCGCACAAAATCCCTGCTTCTGGGCTTGTCCCTTATCGTCATGACCCACGCTCAAACGGATCAGTCCGTCACCATTGCCATCCAATCCTCTGCGCCCGCCGGCACATTGGCCGCGGAAACGCGTTTTTCAGCCGGGCCCGGTGGCGTGCGTTACCTCGAAGGCACCATCCGCAATACGTCCACCGGGCCGGTCACGCTCGACAAAGTCACGCTCCGCTTCCCGTGGCTGGCCACCACCGAGCGGGACCTGCTCATTGCCGCCGGCGGCACCACGATGGTCTGGCCGGTGAAGATTTTTTCTCCGGCCACGGCCACCGGCCGAGCCACCAGCGGGACCTATCTGCAGGCCCGCCACGACGGCCGCTACTCGCTGCTCGCGCTCGTGACTTGGAACACCTTTTGGACCGAGCTCGCCTATGCGGACGGCCAGGCGGTGGTTACGGCCGATGGCGAGGGCCGTCGCCTGGCCCCGGGCGAGATCCTGCGGCTCGAAACCCTGCGGCTGAGCGAAGGCGACGACTGGGCCCGCCAACTCACCGACTATGCCGACGACCTCGCGGAACGCCGCCCGACGAAACTCAAGCCGCGGCGCACCTTCATTGGCTGGTCCACTTGGGACTACTACGGCCGCACCTGGACGGCGCAGACCATCCGCGATCACCTCGCCGTGCTCCGCCCCCTCGAGGCGCGCTCCAACCTGGTGCAAATCGACGGCGGCTGGTGGCCGCGCCGCGGGGATTATCTGGGCGTGCGCGCCAACCTGGAACCTGCCGGCGGGATGAGGGGCTTTGCCGCCGACATCCGCCGCGCCGGCTTCGAGCCCGGCATTCATTTCGACGGCGGCCGGGGCGACAGCCGCTCGGCCATTTACGCCGCGCATCCGGACTATTTTCTCCACGACGACCAAGGGAAGCTCATCGGCCAGCCGCAGGTGCAGGCCCGGGAGCAGCTCGAAAACATCTACTTCGACTACTCCCATCCCGGCGCCCAAGCCTACCTGCGCGAGGTCACTCGCACGATGCGCCGCGACTGGGGCTACGATTACATCAAAATCGACTTCCTGTGGTATAACCTCGCCTGGGCCATCCGTGATGCGGTGAAGCTGGATCCGGCACGGCGCATTGCCCCGCATAATCCCGCCACCACCAGTGTCGAGCGCCTGCATCTTGGCATGAAGGCGTTCCGAGAGGGCATGGGCGACGACGCGTGGTTCCTGGGCTGCGGCGCGCCCTTTGGCATCGTCCTCAGCTACGTCGACTCGTTGCGCACCGGTTTCGATATCTGGCCCAACCTTCCGCAGTTCGCGTCCAACGCGGCCGCCAATGCCGGCATGTTTTATCTTCACGAACGCACGGTCTATAACGATGCCGACTACCAGATCTCCCGCGCCCGGGAGGATCAGGACGCCACGCTGGTGCCGGACAAAACCAAGGACGCCGGCGGCCTAAAGCGGAACGAAGCCGAACTGTGGGCCAACTACGTCGGCCTGTTCAGCACCGCCAAGCTGAACAGCGACAACCTGCTCATCCTGCGACCCGAGCGCCGTGAACTGTTCACCCAGGCGGTCAATCTGCCCAACTGCCGGCGTTTTGTGCCGTTGGATTTCTGGCAGCACGCCCGAACCCGGGAGGATGCCTTCCATGTCATGCTCGGTGAGACCCCGGCGGGCGAATGCTACCTGGCCTTCTTCAACTGGGGCGATGAGCCCCGCACCTACCGGCTCGACGGCCTTGGCAACCCCGGGCTCGCGCACGTCGTCGGTGAATATCGGACAGAGTCGGCGGACAAAGTCCTGAACCTGACGCTTCTTTCCCACCGCTCGGCCGTTTTCAAGTTTCCGGCCGGCGCCGACTACGAACACCTTCGCCGCACGCTCACGGTCCAGTGAGCATGCCTGGTGCTTTCCAGGCAACCGGCGTGTCCAAGTGAGGGGAGCGGCGGCGGCTCGGTGAACGGCTATGCCCGCGCATCCCCGCTGGCGGGCCGTTGGAAATCGTCCGCGTAACGCGCGATGTCCGCCTGCTGCCAGTTGCCAAACGCCACTTCCAGCACACGGACCGGCGTATGGCCGGCCGGGCATGACAGCCGGTGTTTTTCGTTGGCAGGAATCCAGATTTCCTCACCGGGCGTGCAGGTGCGCACGGTCTCGCCGACTTGCACCACCGCACCGGCGTCGAGCACGATCCAGAGTTCGGCGCGGCCGGTGTGGGATTGCAGACTAAGCCGCTGGCCGGGCCGCACCGTCATCAGGCTCACCGTGCAGTCTCGATTATGCGCATATTGTTTGAACGAGCCCCATGGGCGCTCGACGAAATCGACGACAGGTTTCTCCGCGGGGATGGGTTTGGTAACGTAATGACTCATGGCAATGAGGAAGATTTGGGTGCGGCACTGCGCTGATAGAGAACAAACTGCTCCGGCCCGGGAATAACACGCTGGTCGTCGCGCAGGAGCTGCCACTTGCGCGGGTCGTAGCCGAGGTGCAGCGCGCCCACTCCGCCCATGCGCCCGATCTGCGGGTAAATGCCGCCAAGCACAACATCGCTCACATTCTCCAGACGGAAGAGGGGCCAGCCGGCCCGCAACGCCGCGTTGCCGCTGTAGCCGAAGATGCGAATGTGGCTGCTGTTGATCAGCGCCAACATGCCGTAGCTGCCCTCGGCCTTCATCGAGAAAATGTCCACGTTCTGCACGTCATTCATTTCCACCATCACCTCGCCGCGCGCGTGCTGGGGCTGCAGGTGATAGAAGCGGAGCGGCTCGCGCGTGCCGCGCACGACGAGATGCCGGTAGTCCGGTGCTTGCGACCACCAGCCGAGCAACGTCTGCGTATACCAGCGGCCTCCGCCGGAATTTTCGATGCGGATCATCGGCTCAGCCAGGGCCGGCGCGTGCGGGTGCCAGGTGGTGCGGATCGGGTAGAGATTTCTGACTACGGAATCGCGGCCCGCCTGCCAGCGAAGCGCATAGACGCTGGGGTTGAGCACGGGCAACTCGAGCTTCATCATTTCCAAGCGAGTGCGGGCCCGCGAATCGTCCACCGTCTCGACCAACGGCTGGGGCGCCTCCAGGTCGGCAAAAGCGGCCGCGCCGGGCAGTGGCGCAATGACGCTTAGCAGGTTTGACACGCCGAAAAACCGGGTGGTCGAGCGCAGGCGCAACGGACGGGAGATCCGATAGACTCCCTTGGGCAGGAAAACCGTGTCGCGAGCGTCGATCGCAGCCTGGAGCGCCGCGGTGTCGTCACTCCTGCCATCGCCGGCCGCATTCCACGGCGCCATGCGCACATTAGCTGTGTCGTCGGCAAACCAGTCCGGTAATGCGGGAAATCGGTGCCGGTTCCGGAGAATCTCCGGTGGCGCCACCGGCTCACCCAAACGGAGAAAGGGTCCCGCCTGTTCCCGTCCCTCCACCCAAACCGCGTCACGGCGTTTCATCTCGCCCAGGAACTTTGGGTAGGTTGCCTCCCCGCCCGCCGCGTAACGCTCGACATGAAACCAGCCATCCGCGCGACCCGCCAGTGGCGCTTGATCGGCGACCCGTGCGGCAATCGATGCGTTTTCAAACCACACATTTTCCAGCAGCACAGAGCGCGCCGAGAGCACAGCCGGACCGGACCCGGGACGCCGGATTACGGTATCGATTAGGTTGATAGGGCCTTCCCACTGACCGGTGCCGGCTTCACCCAGCACGGGGGCGCCTTGGATCTCGGCACCCACCACCGTGAGCGGTCCGCGGCCGCGGTAGAAGATGGCCACTTCCGTCTGCTCGTGGAGCGTGAGATCGCTCACCAACGGCGACGGCTGGCTGCCGGGCAAATAGAGGCCGTAGCGCCCACCTGTAACCCGGATGCCGTGCATGGCGCCGCCGGAACCGGGTGCATTGCGGATACCCGCGAAGGCACCCTTCGCCTGAACCGACACATCTTCGATGGTGGAGCCTTCGGCACCTTGGTGGTCGATGGCGACCGCACCGGTATTGCCCGCACCCAATTCGAAATCGAGGCTCATGATTTTTTGATTAAAGTTGATGTTTGCCTGCGACTTTTCAGGTTCCGGCTGCACGCCGGACTCGGCGCGGGCCCAGAAATAGAGGACCGGTTTCGGGTTCTTCGGGTCCTGGAACCCCCGTGCGCCATCCGCCAGCACGAGCGTCGCCCGTGCGCCGACGCCCGGGCCGGCGATGACGCACGGATACTCGAAGGAGGCATACGCGACCCACGGGTCCGACCAGCCCTCGTAGGGCCATTGATCCCACTTCACCGTGCCCACGACGCCCTCGATGGTGGCGGAGACAAGGTAGCGGCCCGCCGGCAGGTAGGTGATCAATCGTGCGTCGCGCGCGTCGTTCAACGCCTGTTGGATCGCCGCCGTGGCATCCTGTCTTCCCGAGGGATCGGCGAGATACGGCGCCTTCGTCACGTCGAGAAATCCGAGCGCGGCCAGGTTCTGGTCGCTGTAGCGCGCGACCGCCTGCCGGCCGGCTTCCGTCACTTCCGCCTGCGTGCGGATAGGCTTGGCCGCGGCGTGAAGCCCGGCGGCGGCCAGACAAGCCAGAACGAAAGCGTAAAGGAAACGAGGGTGGTTTTTCATGATTAAGCTCCGCCACGCAGGGCGTCGCGCCTGAGCATCACGGGCCGGCCGGCCTGTTCGACGACGACGTAGCGGAAATTATTCTTGGCGATCGCCTTGTAGTCATGCCCCGCGCGAGCGGGATAAACGCCGAGATACGTCAGAGGGGTCTCGCCGACGTTCATGGTGCGATGTGCCGTGTGGCCGGGCACATAGACCACCTGATGCGGACGCAGCGGCACCAGACGGCCCTCCCCGCTCGCCTCGTCCTCCAGCAGCATCATGCCCTCGCCGGTGAGGCCGATGTAGAACTCCGCGGCCTCGCGCCACGAATGCAGGTGGCCCTTCGTCATGTAATACTCGCCACCGATCTGGCCAGGCATGAGCATGCCGATGCCGTAGTGGAGATCGCCCGGCCCACCGGCTGGCTCGACCGCCGCGACCGAGTAGAGCAAAGGATTGCCGGCGGCGGCCGCCGCCTCGAACGCCGCTGAGTCTGCAAAGCAGCCGCCCAGGTCGTGCAGGTGGCGCTGCACCTGCGACGCGCCGGGGATTTCCCCTGTGACCGGGTTGAATTGGGAAAGGAGTTTTTCCGAGTTGAGCATAGGAGATTCAGGTCCGGACATAGGCCTTCATGGTCGCGCATTCCCGGCCGACGGACGGTCCGTGCGGACGGATGATGTAGGCGCCGACCGCTGCGGGCACGATGAACGTCTCCGCGTAGTGCACGACAAACGGGGCAAACGCTCCCTCCGGGCTTTCCACCAACGCCTCTTCGCCCTCGATGAGATTGAGCATGTTGACACTGCCCCGCGTGTCATGCGGCACCGGACCGGTAAACCAGTGGCGGCGCGTTTCGATGAATTCGCGTTCGTGCAGGCCGGTGCGCTCTTCGCGCCAGCCCGTACCGCTGGCCACGGGCTCGATCCGGTTCACGAGCTGACGCTCCGTCCATTCGGAGGTGCGGTCCCACTGGATGTTGGCGAATCCGTGTTCGAGATGAATCGGGCGGGGTTTGCCGTCGAGACCGAGGCGGCCCCAGTCCCAAAGCTTGAACGTGAAGATATAGGGCGTGGCGCTGATCTCGAGCACCATGGATTCCGCCCCGCTGCAGTGCACCGTGCCCGCCGGAATGAGAAAATGATCATGTTTCTTCGCCGGAAACCGGTTGGCATGCAGGTCGGCCGGGAACGGCGCACCGCCCGCCTGCGCGGCTTCCAAATCGCGGCGGACGGCGGCCGGATCGGCTCCCGTGCGCAGCCCGAGATAAACCGTCGCCGCCGGGCCCGCGTCCAGAATGTAGTAACTTTCGTCCTGTGTATAATGCAGGCCGAAATGTTGCTGAATGTATTCCGTGAGCGGATGAACCTGAAACGACAGGTGCCCGCCCCCCATCGTGTCGAGGAAATCGAAGCGGATGGGAAACTCATCCCCGAAGCGCGCGTGCACGGCCTCGCCCAGCAGCGCCGCGGGATGATGGAACACGAGATCCAGTGAGGGAAGTTCCACACGCACGCCGCCGAGGTCGAGCAGCAGGCTGTTTTCCTCCGGCACGCCGTCGAAGCACCAGCCATAGTTCTTCGCGGAGCGGTCGAGATCGCAGGTCTCCTTCATCCATTGCCCGCCCCATGGCGCAGTATCGAAAAACGGCACGACGCGGAACGGGCGCGTCAGCGCATGGCGCAACCCTCGGCGCACGACCTCACCCTCGGCCAGCTTAGGCAGTTTAGGATTGTGAGTATCCAGCACAAAATCCCATTGCGCAATCAGCGGGCGTTTCCACCGATCGGCCACGCGCCAGTCCACGAAGAAAGCGCGCTTGTATTGCAGACTGGCGGCAACCAGGCGATTAGCGACGCCTAGATTGGATGCTTCGTTGCGCCGGAAACGCAGTTGCGCCTCCCATCGCGCTAGGTCGGCGTAGATCAGCACATCTGCCTCCGCCACGAGCCGCGCGCCGCAGCCAACGACGAGCACCACCCCTTCCTTCACCGCCGCCACGCCCGCACGCAGCGCCGCGATTCTTTGCCCATCGAAAAACTGTGGCAGCGTGAGATTGCTGAGAAAGCCAAAGACGGGGTCGCCTCCTCCAAGAAATGGCGCAACCAACGCGTCGATCTCGTCGGGCGGCCGCAAGGCATCTCCTGCGGCGATGCAGGCGGCCGCCGACAAGCCGTCCGCAAGTTCCAGCGCCACGGCGGCCTCGTCAACGCCCGGGTAGCATTCGACCACGACGACTGTCCGGCGGGCGGCACGGCCGGCGACCGCCTGGCACAGGCGGTCGGCAATGGCGGTCCAGCCAAACACGGCGCCGCCCGCGCTATTGGGCACGTGCACACAGGGAAATTTATCGTAGTTGGACTTTCGCATCGGTAAAACGGACGCCTGCACGGCGTCTCAGCGCGTGACCTTGGGCTCGGGCACGTTTTCCGGGCCGGTGGTCATCGGCCCGAGACGCCCCTGGTAATTGAGCCCGGCGCCGGTATCGTTATCGCCGAGCTCGCGACGGAGCTTTTCCAACTCACGGTGCAATTCGGCGGCGGTGTCGCGATACGCGGGGTCGCGATAAAAATTGGTTGTCTCATGAGGGTCGCGCTCGAGGTCGAGCAGCTCCCATTCATCGATCTGGCGGTCGACTTTGCTGAGTTCGCCCACGGCGGAGCCGTCGTCGGCGATCACCGGACCGTGATAGTGCACGAGTTTATAGCGGTCGGTCCTGACGCCATAATGCGGCGGCAGCGCAAACTCCGTGGCGTAGTAGCGGTAATAAATCGAATGACGCCAGTCTTTCGGCGCCGCCCCTCCCAGCACCGGCCGGAGGCTGTGGCCCTGCATGTCGGCGGGCACGGGCACGCCCGCGAGGTCGAGCAGCGTGGGCGCAAGATCGGTGTTGAGCACGAGCGCCGGTTGCGTCGCGCCGGGACGAATCAGGCGCGGATAGCGCACCAGCAACGGTAAGCGGTGCGATTCCTCGATCATCCAGCGTTTGTCGAACCAGCCGTGTTCGCCGAGCAGGAAGCCTTGGTCCGAGGCGTAGATCACGATGGTATCCTCGGCGAGGCCCTGGCGATCAAGCCAGTCAAGCACGCGTCCCACATTGTCGTCGATGCCGGCGACACATCCAAGGTAAGTCTGCATCATTTTTTGATAGAGCCAAGACCTGCGCTGCTCGGGCGCGAGACCGGTTGGCGGTTCACCCCAATACTTCGCCTGCCAGCGCGAGAGCTGGTCGACCCGCAGCCAGGAAAGTTGCACTGCCTCCGCACGCTTGGAGAGGTCGCCCGCGATGGATGGCGGCTCTGGCACGGTGCGCCCTTCGAACATCTTCCGATGGCGCTCGGCCGGAATCCAAGGGAGGTGAGCGGCCTTGTCGTTGATGCAAATCACAAAAGGCCGGCTGGGGTCGCGCTTTTCCAACCAGGCCAACGAAAGATCGGTGATTACATCGCTTACATATCCAGGCACCGTGCGCCGGCCGCTGGCGGAAATAAAATCCGGATTCTCATAAACGCCCTGCCCGGGCAGGATGTCGTAATAATCGAAGCCTTGAGGGGCTTCCTTTCCCAAATGATATTTGCCGACGAAAGCCGTCTGATAGCCGCTGACGCGCAGGTAGTCTGCAAAGGTGCGGTGGCGCGGATCGTAGGGCAACCAGCCCATCGCGCCGGTGACGTGGCCGTATTTGCCGGTGAGGATTGCCGCGCGGCTTGGCCCGCAAATCGACTCGGTGCAGAATGCGCGGTCGAAGCGCATGCCTTCGCGCGCGATCCGGTCGAGATTGGGCGTGGGGAGGAACCGGCCGCCATAGACGCCGATGGTCTGCCACGCGTGATCATCGGTGAGAAAGAAAACGATGTTGGGCCGGCGAGGAACTTTGCTCACGGCTGCCGAGGTGGACTCCGCGCACCAGGCGCTGACGGCAGCCGCCAAGGCAAAGGACAGGGCAAGGATTCTGGAGTTCATAAACTTCATGGCGTGCGCTCCATCAGCTCATCGGCACCCACGCCGACCTGTTCGCGCACCAGCCACTCACCGGCCACCAGTGAAGCCGTATCGGCGAGGGTCGAGGTCAGGACGCGCACCTTTCCCCAAGGCGTATGCGCATGGCGGTGCACATAATCGGTCACGGCGGGCAGGATGGTCGCGGCGCTGGCCATGATACCCCCGCCAATAATCACGACCTCGGGATCGTAGGCGTGGATCAGGTTTACCGCCAGCGCCCCCCACACCCTCAGGCTATGATCGCGCAACGCGAGGGCGCACGCGTCACCGGCGGCGGCGTGGGCGAAAACCTGCGCGTAATCGAGCGGCTCCGCCCGGCGAAGCGAGCTGCCTGCCCACCCCGCGAAACTCTCCGCGAGCGGTCGCAGGAAGGCCGTCGAGGCCTCGGTCTCCGCACAGCCGGCGTTGCCGCAGTGGCAAAGGCGTCCGCCATGACGCAGCGTCAAATGACCGCCCAGCACCCCCGCCTGCCCGTGTTTGCCCCGCAGCACACGGCCTTCAATCACGGCACTGGCACCGAGCCCGGTGCCGAGCGTGATCATCACGAGATTGTCGCAACCACGACCGGCCCCGACCCGCCACTCGCCGATCAGGGCGAGGCGGGCGTCGTTTTCTATCGCGAGCGGCAGGTCAAACTCCCGCCGCGCCCATGCCCGCAGGTCGAGCTCCGGCGCGTCCGGATATTTTCCATGCACCGCGAGCACCCGGCCCGCGGCCGCGTCGATCAGGCTGGGAAACGCCACGCTGATTCCCGCACAGTCGCGCCATGTCAGCCGGTTTTCGTCGAGCAACCTTTGCCAGATCTGGCGCAGCAAAGGCAGCTGCGGCCCCAGCCCGATGTGGGAATGCGCGGGCGCGGCAGCCTGGCCCAACAGGACGCCATCGCGCACCACGCCGATTTTCATCCGGGTGCCGCCGAGATCGCACGCCAGCACCGTCATGGCTTGAAGCCCTCGCCGGCCGCCGGCGCCCACATGCGCCCGATCTGCTCCAACGTGCGACCCTTGGTCTCCGGGATCAGCACCAGGACGAATAGAAATGACGCCAGGCTGGCACCCGCATAGATCCAGAATGTCAGGGCCGGACCGACATTCGGATTGTCATTCAGCATCGGGAAAGTCTGCGCGACGAGATAGCACGTCACCCACACCGTGAACGCCGCAATCGACATCGCGCGACCCCGCACCTCGTTGGGGAAGATTTCCGAGCAGAACAGCCAGGTGATCGGCCCCATCGCCAGCGCGAAAGCCGCGATGAACACCACCACGCTGACCAGCAGTAGCGGCCCCTGCTGTCCCGTGTGAAACATCCAGCCCACGACGCCGAGCGCCACGGATTGCACCGCGGTGCCGACGAGCAGCAAGGGCCTGCGCCCCAACCGGTCCACGAGCGCAATGGCCACGCCGGTAAAGAGCAGGTTGATCAAACCGACCCAGACCGAAGAGGCGAAAGCTGCATCCTGCACCGCCCCGGCGGTCGCAAATATCTTGGTGGAGTAATACAAGATGGCATTGATCCCGCAGAATTGCTGAAACGCCGCCAGGAGCACGGCCAGCATCAACGGCCGGCGAAACCTTCCGGTGAACAGCGCCGCAAAGGGCGGCTCGGCTTGCGCTGCGCCGGCGCGGATGGCCGCTAATTCCATCGTGGCGTGGGCCGGACCCCCGATCTTGCCGAGAATTTCCAGGGCCTCGCCGTCCCTTCCGTTGCGCGCCAGCCAGCGCGGGCTTTCCGGAACCGCGAACAGCAGGCCGATAAACGTCAGCGCGGGCAGCACCTCCATGCCCAGCATCCAGCGCCAGCCAACCGCGGTGTTCCACTTCGCGTCGCCCAGGCCCTGGATGACCTGGTTGACGAACAGCGTCAGGAAAATTCCCGTCACGATGCCGAGTTGAAACAGCGCGCCAAACCGCCCCCGCCATTTTTCGGGAGCGATCTCCGCAATGTAAACCGGGCAGATCATCGACGAAGCGCCGATGCCGATGCCACTCAGGACGCGGGCAACGAGAAACTCGTCGAAGGTTCGCGGCAGCGCCGAGAGCACGCCGGATACCGCATAAAGCGCTGCGCAGATAAAAAGCAGTTTTTTGCGACCGTATCGATCGCTCAAATGGCCGGCGAACATAGCCCCGGGAATGCAGCCAAGAATCGCGCTGGCTCCGGCCAATCCCTCCTGCGTCGGGGTCAGGTTCAAGTGCGCCTTGAGAAATGAATTGGCGCCATTGATGACCGCCGTGTCGTAGCCGAATAAAAAGCCGCCGATGGCGGCGACGCTTGCGGCAAAGGCGACATAGCGGAGCGAACCGGCGAAATTCTCCGGCCCAGGAGGAATAGAGGGGCGACTATTCATGGCGAAGATTCAGGGTAAGCTCGAAACGATCGCCGCGATAATGCACGACGGCATATTCAATCGGCCGCCCGCCCGCATCGAGCACGGTCCGGTCGCGACGCAACAGCGGCGCGCCGGGCTTGACCCCGAGCAAACGCGCCAGTTTCTGATCCGCCGCCACCGCGGTCAGGTCCTCCTTGGACTGGTCGGCAAAAACCCGGCAACGCTCCCCGATCAGCTCGTAGAGCGGTTGCTCGAAATCCGCGTCCGCGCTGAGGCCGAGGCGCGGGTGAAAATACGACAAGAAGCGCACCACCGGCTTCGAGTCCCAACCGCGCACGCGATCCAGACACAGCACCGGCTGCCCCGCGTCAATCTGCAGGCGCCGGGCCGCCTCGGCCGGAGCGGAGACAAACCGCACGCTGCGCGAATAGGTTTCAACCTGAATGCCTTTTTGCTCCATCTCATGCGTAAAACTGTGCCAGGCGCCGACCCCCGAATGCGCCTTCGGTTTAACCGCCCGCGTGCCGACCCCGGGCTTACGCTCAAGCCGGCCTTCCTGAACCAGCCGGCTCAACGCCGCGCGCATGGTGTTGCGGCTTACACCCAGTGCGCTTGACAGCGAAACCTCATCCGGCAGCAGGCCCCCGGCGGCATATTCCGGCCGGTCCACCAGGCGTCGCAGCTGCTGCTCGGCCTGGGCGTGCAAAGGCAGGCGGCTGCCGGCCTGTATCCGGAAACTGCGCAGGGCTTGATCGTGACGGGGGGGTTTCACGGGGGTAATGTTGGTTTGTTCGAACATTCTTATTTGTTCACACCTGTCAACCCCGAAGCCGCGTGCGGATGTTGGCTTTTCCGTGGCCGTCCGAGCGGGCGCAAGATGATAGGCTTCCGGGGCGAGCCGCATTTCCTCCCACCCAACCTTGTCGCTTCTTATCTGGGATCATGCCATGCCAAGCTGTAAAACGCACTTTGACTCTGAACGAAGGGGAACCAGTGGCAGGATAGGCTCTTGCCTCCCCCAATACGAGGACGGGAGGCGTCTACGTCCTGTCGCGGCAGAACCTAGGCCAGGAATACTCGACATACGCGAAGGACCGGCTATCGGGCGACCAGCTGTTCAGATTCATCGCGCCCTGGCCACCTTTGAACGCGACAATGTCGGCGTTGGAGATATGCCGGGGCGCGGCACTCCCCGCGATAGGCACGGCATAAAGTTCCACCTCGCAGCTCACCTAAACGGCGCGGTCGTCGGGCGCGAGGACATGGCGGAGCCGTCGATGACGATGGTCTTGAGCCGGGCGATCTGGCCGGGCAGGAGCTGCTTGTGCTCGGAACAGACCGGTGAAGCCAGAGCGAGCAGCATGAGGCGAGAAATCAGGCGCAAGGTTCATGGGGTAAGGCCGGCCACCGGAACAGGCGGCGGAAGCATAAGATGTTATGTCCGCGCCGAAGAACAACATGAGCTTTCCCGGCCGGCGCGATTTATCCCGGTTGGTTCAATCCCTCGGAGCTTGCGCCATAGGGGTCCGAAGCAGGCTACTAAAACAAGGCGAGGCACCCCTTACGAGCCGTCGTTCAGCCGGCCTGTCCGCCTTAGCCTCTGCTCCGCCGAAACCTGCCCGGCGCGGCGGCCGGGCAGGCAACGATGGACGCAGCCCAACCGTTAATTCGGGTTCCTTGTGACGATAGTTGGCGTGGTAGTGTTGCAGCCACCCGCAGCATCGGCGACCGTCTGCGACGTGGTGCGCATCCACTCTTTGGCGCGCTTCCAGCCGGTCCAGTTGGTCGGGCCGATTGGAGCGATCGGGGGCGTGGTGTCCTCATTGTCCGCCATGGACCAGACGACATTGTGCACCTGCATGCTGTTGGCCCAGTTCCTCGAGCCGTGGGGCACGCAACCCAAGAAGTTGGCGATACCGTCCGCAGCATCGGAGTTGCGCAACGGATCATTCTCGCCGACGGCGGGATTCCAGATGGCCTGAAGCGCGAAGGGCCCGCCGTGGTCAGGCGCGCGATAGTTCTCCGAATAGACGTGCAGTGAGATCGGCAACCGCGTGCGGGAAACGCGCATCAAATCATAAGTTTCCGCGAGGGAGTATTGGGTGCCCGCGGGCTCCTTGGGGAAGGTATCCGGGCCGCAGAGCCCGCCCCGCCCTTTGCCGCCGTTGGCATCCATCATGGTGCCAATCAGCCACTGCATTTTGGTCCGCGGCGCATTGACCATCTGCCAGAACAAACGGCGCCGGGGCTCCGCCGGGGCGCTGGATTTGTAGAGCTGGTTGTAGAGGTGGGCGTGGACATCGACGAGCCCGTCATACCAGGCATCCTCGACGTCGGCCCAGTCAAACGCGGGATTCTTGGGGGTGCCCAGCGCGGTCTCCTGGAGCACAACCCCGTAAAAGCTATTCCAAGCCGCGGAGTCGTTTTTGATTTGCTGAATTACATTGGTAAAAAGCAGCTTCAGCCGGTTGCGCACGTTGGCCAAGTCCATGCGAATGTTTAAACCCGCGTCCTCGCCCGCCTGATTCTTAATCGCCACCGTGTCATCGTAGTTGAGGCCGCCATTCAGGTTGCTCAGATAGGCCGGCAAAGGGCCGAACTTGAAGGTGATCATCGCCCGCAACAGGAAGCCCTCTGCCGCCGCATCGTGGATGTCGTCGATGATCGGTTGGGCGGTGTAGACACCCCCGCTGGCCGATTCAAGGTCCGCCCAGGCGTAATCCTGCTCGATGAAGGTTATTTTCACCCGCGGATTGGTGTTGTTGAAATTCTTGGCCTCGGTCAGCGCTTGCTGAAAGGTCTTTTGGGCCGTGCGGCCCGTGAGCCCGTGGCCAGGCACGAACTTGAAGTAGTCCACCGCCTGGACGACGGTGGCGGACACAGCGAACAAGAGGGCAACGAAGCCGGGCAATAATGCCCGACGACGGAAAGCAGAAGTCGTTATTTTCATCGAACTGGGATCCTAGGTTTTCCGCCACTGGATCGAAACGACGTGACCCGGACAAAGCCCAAGCCGCGCCGATGTTCCGGCAGCAAGATTATGGTGGGGGTAGGTAAGAGCAGCTTCCCAGCACGGGGAACCTGCGAGAGTAACAACGACAACCTACGCCTTGCTCCTGTCATAAACCATGAGATAGCAGGGAAAATATCCTGAGGAATTTCGCTGGGGCATTTTCCCCAGATGAATCCCACGGCAGGACTCGAGAAGGCGATTGGTTGGAGCGCGGGCGACCTCGCCCGCGAGGCATTTGGCCAATGTCCGCAAACATGTTCCGGGGATCTTAACTTTCCCGAGCGGGCGCGCCGTCAAACCCACGCCCATTTCCGCCGCGCCTCCAGCGGTCGCAAGCCGCCGGCGGGCACTTGTAATTGAAGGGGCGCCGTTAGCAGACCGAGCGCCACGCCGCTCAGCCGGTCGATGAGCGTCCACGCTCCGGACAGCCGCGTCGAGAGCGTGACCGTGCGCTCCGCCGGGTCGAGCCAGCCGGCGTCCTCCAGCGCGATGATATAAGCGATCCGGCGATTGCCCGATGACCTGATGGAACACGCGGCCCTCGACATGAAACGGCAGGCTCTTTTCCGCTTCCGCTAGATCGCCCAGCAGCGTAGTCCTTGCCTCGGTGAGAGAATAGCCCATGGCGTCTTGACTCAAGCGGTCCCCGTCCGTGGCCCACGCGGTTTCCACGAACCGTCCGGCGATAAGATACCGCCCGGCGTGGATAAGAAACATCGCGGTGCGTGTGGCCCTAGCGGATACCACGTCCCGTCGGCGTCAGCAGCACCATACCCACTAGAAGTCGAGCCAATCGAACGCCCAGGGCTGCCCGCCCAAAACACATAAGCCCTCGCGCCGTTACACGACACCCGCACGACTGGATGTACCCAGCGCTGCTCGATACTCGACTCCCGACCTTCGGGGATGCCGCCACATAGCGCCGTCCACCCGGGACTACCATTCGCTGCCCGGCACCACCCGGCGGATGGGTTTCTCCAGTTGCACTGCGGTCAGGTGGCCGATGAATACAAAGGCCCAGCCGAACTTTCCCGCGTCAGTCTTGTAGCGGGTTCACGAATTCCGTTGAACGGCTCATTGGTGACCGTCGTAGCATCCAGCCAAAAGCGGGCGAGACTGACCTCATGAACCGGCGTTTCACCGTCGGCCTCCGAGCGAACTCGTCCGCCCCGCCGGTATGCATCCGTCCGGGGTTTGGCCCGGCCCGCAGCATGCATCACCCCTCTTCACTCGGCGACTCCGTATCCGGCGGCTGAATATCACCCGACGATGCGTCAGTGGCTGCCCTGCGCGACCGCCGTTCCGCGCGAAGGCGGCGTAGTTCCTCTATGCGTTTGGACAGCAACGCGGGCTTCCCTATGTCCTCTGACGATGCAGTCGAATCGGCAGAGGCCGGCTCCGCCTCGTTCGTGACCAGCAGTTGAATCTTCGATTGGCGCAGTTGGAGCACATGAGCCCGGCCCCCGAAACGCACCGTCACCGATTCACGTGCCGGGTCGTAATCCTGCAAAACCAGGCCGTCCGGCGCGTCCTGCTCGGTGATCCACGCGGACCTTTGTGTCTCGAAGTTGAATATGGAAAAGAATATACGGCCGTCTTCCACCACCCACCCGCGGAGTTCCAACGGTGGGGATTCCTTCTGCACCGTTTGGGATGCCGTCGGGAAGGGGGAATTTTCCAGCAAGCCGCTGAATCGGTGGTCGCTCCCGGCCAAGGCGCCCGGGCCGGCCAACACGGCGAGCGCCAGACCGGAAAAAATGTTGCGATATTTCATAGGAGTAAATCCCGGCAAACCTCCCGCCGAGGCCGCCAAAAGATTTTTGGGAGCGCAGAATAGCCGCACATTCACCTTTCTGCCGATGAGTTGGCGGACCGCAACAACGCTTTGTTGGTTTCATTTCTCCAAATTTTGACGTCGACCCTTGAACCTCCCGCAGCGAAAAGCCCTGCGCCGCGCTCAGACGGCGCCGCGGCGGGCCTCCAGGGCGGCGCGGGTGGCGGCGGCCCGCTCGCGCGTGATCGGGTAATACCGCGCAATCCACAGCGCCACTGCTGCGGTCAGGATTGTCGCGCCGGCCAGCAAGCCGCGCATCCACAAAAAGGTTTCCGGCGTCTGCGCGCCGCCGAGCTTCACGTCGAACCGGGCGAAATTCAGCGCCAGCCCGGTGCCGAGAAAGGCCACCGCCACGCCGGTTTTCTGCATCCACAGGAACACCGCGCCGAACATGCCCTCCCGCCGTTTGCCGGTGGCGAGCTCGTCCTCGTCGCACACATCGGCCATCATCGAGGGGAGCACCATGCTGATCGCGACGAGGATCGGGCCGGACAGCAGGGGATCGAGCAACAGCCACCAACCGATGCCCGGCGTGAACAGGAACCATTTCCCAACCCCGGCCGCGATCACCAGCCCGTAGATGGCGATGATCGTTTCCTTTTTCCCGAAGCGCCGGCACATCCAGTTCAGCAGCGGGATCGAGGCGAAGCCCACCACGGCATACGCCGATGACAGGATCCCCTTCCAATACGAACCGGCCGCCACGTCACCGTCGTGCATGTAGTAAACCAGCAGGTAATAATCCATGCTGCTGCCGATCATGTTGGCGAACAGCTTGAGCATCGTGAGCGTCACGACGATGCGCAGCGCCTTGTTCGCGAGCGCCGCCCGCAACGAGGGCAGAAACGGCTGCCGTTCCTGCGTTGCCGTCCGCCGTAAATAACGCTCGCGGCCCAGCACCGCCGGGATGGCCGCCACCAGCGCGAACACCACCACGGCCACCACCCAGCCCATCACGCGCACGCCGATCAGCGGGGCGGCAAAAATCGCCGCCTGCGAGAGCGCGAACACCCACTGCGAGACGAATTCGCCGGCCTTATACCAGAAGGACACATGCCCCATGATCCGCGTGCGCTCGTCGTAATCGGGAGACTGCTCGTAGGTCAGGCTTTGGTATGGCACGGAATAGATCGCGTAGCATGTGTAGAACACCAGCGACGTGCCGAGCAGCCACAGCAGCTTGCCCTTCTCGCTCCAATCCCCCGGGACCATCCAGATGAAGCCGTAACTCACCGCCATGGCGAGCGCGCCCGCCAGCAGGAACGGGCGCCGGCGCCCGAAGCGCGAGCGGCAGTTGTCCGACCAGTTGCCCACCCAGGGATCGATAAAGGCGTCCCACAGCCGCGGCAGCGCGAGCACCACCCCCAGCCAGCCGGGATTTACGCCCAGCAGCATCTGGTAAACCGGCACCGCCATGCCCTTGACGGAAAGTTGCCCGAAGAATACCGGCATGCCGCCGACGCCGACGACTGTCTTCTCGGCAAAGGTCAGCGGACGCGAGCCGCCGGGCGCCTCGGTGCCCATGGGCTTGGGTTCGTTCACGGCACCACCCCCGCAGAACGCCTTTCCGCCGCCACAACGCCGGTCAGGGCATCGCCGAGCTCAGCACGGGCACGGGCCGCGACCGCTTGCAATCTGGCGACCACTTCCGGGTGCATCGTCGAGACATCGCGCGTCTCGCCCGGGTCGGCCGCCAGATCGAAGAGTGCCAGGCCGATGGATTCCACCCGGTAACCATGGCGGCTGGCCACGCCGCGAATGCCGGAATCGGTGTGGGCGAGCGGTTTCATTTTGCCCCAGTTGGAGGGTTTGCCTTCGCGGCCAGGCTCGGCGGCGACGGTCAGATACTCATGTGGCAGGTGCAGCTTCCAGTTTCCGCTGCTCACTGCGTGGAGCTCTTCCCCGTTGTAATACCAGAACTCGTCCCGCCCTTTCGCGCCGGCCGCGCCGAGCAGCAACGGGCCGAGATCCTGGCCATCCAGCTTGAGCGCCGGCAGCGGGGCGCCGATCAGGCCGGCCAAGGCCGGCAGAAAATCCATCGCGGTAAAAAGTTCGTCGCTCACCCGCCCTGCCGGCACGTGGCCGGGCCAGCGCACCAGACAGGGCACGCGCACGCCGCCCTCGAAGGCGGTCAACTTGCCTTCGCGCAGCGCGCCGGAGGAGCCCGCATGCGTGCCATAGGATAGGAACGGGCCGTTGTCGGATGCGAAAACAACCAGCGTGTCACCTTCCAGCCCAAGGCGCGCGATCGCAGCCAGAATCTCGCCGACGGACCAATCGAGCTCCTCCACCACATCGCCGTAAAGGCCGCGGGCACTGCGGCCGCGGAATTTTTCCGAAGCGAAGATCGGCACGTGCGGCATGACGTGCGGCAGGTAGAGGAAAAAGGGCCGTTCGCGGTTGCGCTCGATAAAGCTTACCGCGCGCTCCGTGAAGCGGCGGGTGAAAGTGCTCTGGTCGGGGTCCCCCTCGACGATCTTTTCCCCCTCGTAAAGCGGCAGCGAAGGCAGCCCCGGCGTGGTCGGGTGCAGCGGGCCGTTGTCGTTCGAATAAGGAATGCCTAGCCATTCGTCGAAGCCGCGCCGCGTCGGCAGAAACGGCGGGCGGTCACCCAGATGCCACTTTCCAAATATCGCCGTCGCGTAACCACGATTTTTGAAGACCTCGCTCAACAACGTTTCGCGCGAATGCAGGCCCGTCTTGCTGAGGTGATTCAGGGCTCCGCTCATGTCGACACGATTGGAGTAGCAACCGGTCATGAGCGCCGCCCGCGATGCGGTGCAGACGGCTTGCGCTACATAAAAACGGGTGAACCGGGTGCCGGTGCCCGCCAGGCGGTCAATATGGGGGGTGCGAATATCCCCGGCCCCATAGCAACTGAGATCCCCGTAACCGAGATCGTCGGCGAGAATGAGGATCACGTTAGGCGGCCGGGCGCTGAGCCCGGCGGCGAACAGGAGCGAAGCGAGCCAAATGCAAAACGCCTTATTAATCGGAAAATTCATGGCGAAGATTGATTTGAAGGGGAACTCCCCGCAGGCGATTGCCGTCGAGCCTCCAGCAATCGCAGGGCGCCAGCCGGCACCCGCACTTCCACTGGCGCCGACAAGGGCCCGAGCGTTGCCCCGGTAAGGCGGTCGACAAGTAGCCAGTTTCCGGGAAGCCGCGTTGACACCATCACCGTGCGTTCGGCGGGGTCCAGCCAGCCGGAGTCTTCCAGCGCGATGATGTAATGATCGGGCCCTTGCTCAACGACTTGATGGAACACCTGCCCCTCGACATGGAACGGCAGCCTTTTCTCTGCTTCCGCCAGATCGGCCAGCATCGCGTGCCGCGCCTCGGTGAGCGAATAGCTCCGCCCCTCTTTACTCAGGCCGTCCCCATCGGTGGTCCACGCGGTTGTCCACGTTGCTCCCGGCCGGGAGATGCCACCGGGAACAATGGCGACAAAACCGTGGGGCGTGCTCGTCGGCAGGTGAGAAGGGCTGCGGCGCTGCCGGCCCCATAAATAGGTCGCCACGTCGGTCGATGGCAATGGGGCCATACCCCAGTAACTATCGAGCCGGTCAAACGCCCAAGGCTGCCCGTCGGTGCCGTCGCGATTCCAGCCCCAGTCGCCGTGCCCGTTGGTTCCGTGTTCCTTGAAGCGCACGCTTGGCTCCCGCACCGCGAGCGCAACCGGGGAAATCGCCCGCAATTGCTCCCGCCGCGGCGGCGTAATCGCGCCGGTGCCAAGCAGGTGGAGGAAGGTCGCCGCGCCCTCGGCTGCGACGCGCGTCCAGCGGCCGGTGGAACGATCACGCTCGCCGTTCATCAGCATGAATGTGCGCGCTCCCATCAGCGCCTGCCCGGTGTAGTAACGCAGGGAAGGATGGCCGGTCATCACATATTCCCACTCCCAGGTGCGATTAAAGGAAAACCAGTCGGCACAACTCCGGCTCACCCAGCCTTCCACCTGGCCGTCCAGCCAGAGGCCGACCCGTGAGGCCAGGTTGAGATCCGGACTGCGGGAGTTGCTGTCCTCCACCGCCGGCAGCAGCACGGAGCGATAGCGTCCGTTGAAAATAAGCTCGCGGACCTTCGCCTCCGCCGGCCAATAAGCCCACCAGACGTTTTTATTGCGAAGGATGACATGCTTCCGATGCGCCAGGCTCAATTCCAGGATCGGCCGGATGAAATGCTCGAGGTAATAGGCCATGTTCTCCGGCTGCTCGTCCTCGGCGCTAATGAAGCCCAGCAGCATGGTGGGCGCCGCTCCGATCATCTCCGCAATGGTCGTCAGCTCCAGGTGGGGACTGCAGCCATGCCCGACCTGAACCCAGAAAGGACAGCGTTCCTGTTCAAAGTGCGCGGCCGCCGCGACGATCTGAGCCCGCGGCAGATCATGGGCCAGCCGTCGGTCGCGACCCCACGGCTTGCCGTCGGGCCGCAGCAACGGAGCCTTCTCTCCCGGCCAGAAGGCGGCTGAGAACCGGAGGCGGGCATAGGGAAAACGCTTCTCGTATGCGCGCACCTCGTCGATCAGGGGTTCAAGTTTCCGTATATCCGGCCCGCTCCACAAAGTGTGATTTACCACCACATCAAACGGCCCCTCGGCCCCTTGCATCGTTTCCCCCCGCCACCCCGTCGCGGCGGCGGATAGTTGTTCCAGGCTGGCGCCCACCCCGGCCATGAAGCCGCGACGCTCAAGCTGACTGACCGCTCTTTCCCAACCGGGCTCAAAGGTCAGATGATAAAAGTTGTCATCCCCATTTGGACTCGAACCCAGCAGGACACTTCCCCGGGGAGAGCCAGGCAGATAGACGACATCCGTGAAACCAAACGGGGCCGTCGCCCGGCCGAGTTCCTTTCCCGATGCGGTGTAAAGCCGCACCTCCGGCCCCTCCACGACCACTATCTCGGCTCCGGAATGGCTCGTGAGATCGCCCGCCGCCACCAGACGCATATTGTAGTGCGTGTCGTAGCTGGGCGTTTTGAACCGCGGCGGCAAGTCCACCAGCTGCCGCAATCCACCCTTGAGCGTGCAAGCTCCCGGCGGATAGATCAGCTCGACTGTCCCGTCGCCGTCGAGGTCAACCGCGGTTCCGTTGGTGGGCTTCAGACTGAGCAAAGGATCGGTGGCGCTGGGCGACCCGCGGGCAATGACTTCCTTGAGCTTGCTCAGCTGCGCTCCTTTGAAAAACAGAATTTCCTGCGCCTGCCCGCGAATCGACAGGGCCGCCACCTCGTCCTCGCCATCGCCGTCAAAGTCCCCGGCGCGCAGCATCCGCACCAATCCCCTCGTGTCGGCGCCCGCCACTTGCGCGCCAGCAGCCGAAAAGGCCACGACCTGCCGCGATACCCCGCCGGCCAGCACGACCGGCGTCTTCCCGTCGAGTTTTGCAATGGCTACTTGATACACCGGCGCCTCCAAGTCCGCCGTCCAGAGCTTTCGTCCCGCCGCATCGAACACATAAACCAATCCGTCCGCGCCCGCCGCGACGATTTCGTCGCGCCCGTCACCATTGAGATCACCCGTCGCGAGATCGAAGACGAAACCGCCAACCGGTGCGTCCCACAGGTGAGCGCCATCCGGGCCAAAGGCACAGACCCGGTTGTCGTAAGTCGACCCGACAATTTCCCTGGCGACCGGTCGCCCGCCCAGTTCCGCAACTGCGAGCCGGTAGATATTCCGCCCCTGCGTCGGGACGGTTTCCACGCCGCCTTGGACCGAACCAACCGCCAGCCCCAGGCTGGCGAGGCTAACCGCAAGGATTTTTGCGACTTTCATTCGGACATTTCGTTTGGTCGGGCTTTCAAGCGAGCATCACGGACGGGTCGGCGGAGCCTGGAGTTTCTTAATCACGGCAACCAGGTAGGTGTCGTAACGCTTGTCCGGAAGCGCACACTCCGGCGAGAGGGCGGCGGCCCAGGAGCGCAGCTCCCCGGCACGCGACCCGAGCGACTCGATGGCGTCGAGCGCGGCATGGGCGACGAAGAAGCCGCGCTTCTGGGGCGAAGCGAGTTCGCGCAACGCCGCGAGGGCCGGCGCAAGCTCGTCGGCACCGCCATGGAGCGCGAGCGCCTGGGCGGCGGCAATGCGCACATAGGGCGAAGTGTCATTCAGGGCGGCACGAAGCTCCTGCTTGCCGGCGGTAACGGCGGCCGGGCCGCGCATCAAGTGGCCGAGGGCGGCCCACCAGCGCACGGCACTATCGGGGTCGTCGAACCGCTTGCGGAGCGCCGGCGCGGCGGCGGGATCGAGATTCGAGGCAAGATCCGCGGCGGCCAGGATTTTCGCGAAGGGGTATTTCGCATCGTCGTGCGCGAGATCATAGGGCGAACCAGCCCCGGCGCGGGCGCGCATTTCACCCTCGGGCAGGAAACCCACATCACGGATCTCCGCAGCGTGGGCACGCTGGGCGGCACGGAGCTTTTCCAGGATCGCCCGGTGCGCGGGATTCGCCGCGAGATTGTGAACCTCGTCGGGATCGGCGGAGAGATCGTAAAGCTCCTCGGGGGCCTTGGGCGTCTGCCAGAAGATGGCCTGGGCGGGCGTGGTCTGGCCGGCATCGTAGCGGGCGCGCCAGATGCGCGTGGTCGGCGTCTCGAACTGGAAGTCGATGTGCTGGCCTTGCGAGACGTGCGGAAAATAGTTGCGGAGGTAAACATAGCGGCCGTCCGTGACGGTGCGCACGATATCGATGCACTCGTCCATCCGCCCGCGTGACCCGAAATTGAATTCCCGGGCGGGCGCCGCCTTCGATCCGGCGAAGGCGCGGCCCTGCATCCACTCGGGTGGTGCGATGCCGGCGATACTGAGCAGGGTGGGCGCAAGGTCCACGAAGCTGACCGGGCGATCAGAGCGGCCGCCGGGCGCGTAATCGGCGGGTGCAAGGTGCTTCCATTTTTCGGGGAAATATACCACGAGCGGCACGCGCAGGCCGGAATCGGACGGCCAGCGCTTGCTCCGCGGCATCCCGCTGCCGTGGTCACCGTAATAAAACACGATGGTGTCCTCCGCCAAACCCGCCTCGGCGAGCGCACGGAGCTGTGCGCCGGCGTCGGCGTCGGCCAGGCTCACGATATCGTAGTAACGCGCCCAGTCATGCCGCACCTCGGGCGTGTCCGGATGATAAGCGGGCACGCGGACCTTGGCGGGATCGGTGACGAGGGTATGGGGCACGCGGAGCTGGCTTTCGTGGCTCTTGATCGAATTGAAGATCGCGAAGAAAGGCTGGCCGGCGGCCCGATTGCGCCAGTGCGCCCGCGGCGAGGAATCATCCCAAGTGGCGGCCGTCTTGGGCAGGTTGTAGTCCTCCTTGCTGTTATTGGTGCAATAGTAACCCGCCTCGCGCAGGAATTCCGGATACATCCTTATGCCAGCCGGCATCGGCACCATCGAGCGCATGTGCAGCCCACCGCTGCTTTCGCCGTAAAGGCCGCTGATAAGCGCCGTGCGGGCCGGGGCACAGACGGGATGCACCGACCACGCATTCGGGTAGATCATGCCGCGAGCGGCTAGCGCATCCACGTTTGGCGTGCGGGCCAGGGCGTCGCCGTAGCAACCCATCTGCTGGCCATGGTCCTCGCTGGTGAGCCAAAGAATGTTGGGTCGGTCGGCGGCAATTGCCGCGGCAAAGGTCAGAACGAAAAGCAGGCCGGGGAACGGGGGTTTGGAGAGCAGAGATTTCATGAGATGAAAGCGCGTAGTGGTGTGACCGGAAAACTTACAGTGCCGGGCCTTCTTCCAAAGGACGCGCGGAGGCTAGGGCCCACCAGCAAGCCACGCCGGTGGCGTAGAGCAGGGCCGTCAGGTAGAATCCCGCGCTCCACGCGCCCGTGCGGCCGACGAGATAGCCGAGCACGATTGGTGAAAGAAAGCCGCCGACGTTGCCCACCATGTTCATCAATCCGGAAACGGTGCCGGTAAAACGTCCGCCCACCTCCATGCAAGCCGTCCACGCCCCGGGCAGCGCCAGGTCATTGCCAAAGGCGGCGAGCGAGATGACAGCCACGGCCAGCAGCGGCCGGCTCGTGATCGCCGCGACCACGAGGCAGAGTGCAGCGAGGCTGAGTCCAAACATGCCAATCCGGCGCCGCGCGGCCATGGACGTCGCTCCCCGCCTTTGGGCCCGCGCGGCCAACATACCGCCGAGCATCGATCCGAATCCACCCAGCAGCAACGGCAGCCCCGCGAGCAGCGCGCTCCCCTTCAGGTCGAATCCATGGGCCTCCATCAGGTAGGTGGGGAACCATGTCACCAGGAAATAGAACGCATAGCTGCACGAGAAATACTGCCCGCAGAGCAGCCAGACCGCGCGGGAACGGGCGATGCGGCCCCAAGGAACGGCGCCATGCTCCGCAGACGGCGCAGACTCGGGCAAGAGGGCGGCCTCGGCGGCGTTGATTTGCGGATGCCGGCGCGGGTCGTCGCTAAACCAGCGGGCGAAAAACCACGCCCAGGCGACACCCATCAGCCCAAACAACAGGAAAGTGACACGCCAGTTGACGAAACTGAGAAACAGCAGCACGAGCGCCGGCGTGACCGCCCCACCCCACCGGGCACACATCCACAGGATGCCCTGCGCCCGGGCCCGCTCCGTCGCCGGCAGCCAGCGACTGAAGGCCTTGGCGAGATTGGGAAAACAGCCCGCCTCGCCCGCCCCAAAAAGAAAGCGCATCGCCACCAGCGAACCCCAGTTCCACGCCAGGCCCGTGGCCGCCGTGAACGCCGACCACCACAGCACCACGCGCAGCAGCACGCCGCGGGGTCCGGTGCGGTCGCCCCACCAACCGGTCGGCACCTCGAAAAGGGCGTAGGCGAGGATGAAGGCGCTGAAAACCCAACCCATCTGCGCCTTGCTGAGCCCAAGATCGGCGGAGATGAGCGGCGCCGCTTGGGAAATGCAGATGCGGTCAACGTATTGGATGACCGCCAACGCCACCGCGAAACCGATCAGCCGGTGCCGCGTGCGGGTGGGCTGAACGGACGGGACGTCGCTCACGGGTTAGCGTTGCCACCGGCCGGGAGCGCGCTGTCAGGCTTGTCGTTGTAGCTTCGTTTGAACACCCGACGGGACCACGCTTCCATCTGGTCGTCGATCCGCTGAATTTGCTCCGCGGGCTCGAAGAAACGGCCCTGGTCGTTCGACTCCTCGAGCCATTTTTCCAGCGCCGGGCGCAACCGCGCCAGCGCAGCTTGGTGCGCGGGGTCGGCTGAATTGATCAGGTTGTGGATCTCATGCGGGTCGGTCTCAAGGTCGTAGAACTCCTCGGGCGGCATGTGCGGCGCGAAGAGCGTTTCCTGGACGGCGTTCAATTTCCCCTCCTCGTGCAACCGGCGCATCGCCGGAATGGCGACATATTGGTTCTCCTTGTAGCGATTCAGGGCGTAGAACGGTTTTTCCGGCGTGAAATTCCGGATATAGCGGTAACGGGCGTCGCGCACAGTGCGGAGGCGAAACACCGTCTCGTCGCACCGATCGCGGGCCGCAAAGGCATACTCGCGGGCCGGCTCGGCGTGCGGACCGAACAGCACGCGGCCCTGCATGGCGGGGGGCTTGGGCAGTCCGGCCAGGGCGAGGCTCGTGGCCGTGAGGTCGATGGCTTCAACCAGCTGCCCGTTCGGCGCGCCGGGTGTGAAACCCGCGGGCACGGGAAAATTTTTCGGCCAGCGCATGATGAGCGGGATGCGCAGGCCGCTGTCGTAGCACCACTGCTTGCCGCGCACATGCGCCTGGCCATGATCGCCGAGGAAGATGACCACGGTGTTGTCGGCCAGGCCGTCGCGCTCAAGCTGGGCGAGGATGGCGCCGATCTTCACGTCGAGTTCCGAGGCGTCATCAAGGTAGTTCGCCCAGTCCGCGCGCACCTCGGGGCAGTCTGGATAATAAGGTGGAATATCGACTTTTGCCGGATCGGCCCGCCGCACGGCTTGAAAAGCGCGGCCGCTGGTGACGGTTGACTCAGCATTGCGGTGAGTCTCCGAGAGATTGACCTGCGCATAGAACGGCTGGTGCGTCGCCAGATCCGTCCATTTGTCGGAGTCGAATGGCTTGCCGGGCGTGTAGAAGTTCCAATCGGTCTTGCCTGCGCCTTTGAAATCGATGGGAGCAGGAAACATCCGGATGTTGGCCGTGAAATACCCGGCCGCCCGCATCCAGCCGGTGATGGGTTGAACACCCGCGGGCAGCGGAAACTCCGGCGTGCGGTGGGAGCGGTGGTTCTGGGCTCCAATGGTCGTCTGATACATGCCCGTCATCATCGCCGATCGGCTAGCGGAGCAGACCGGCGCCGTGGTGAACGCGCGGTCAAAGCGCACGCCCTCGGCCGCCAGCCGGTCGAGATTCGGACTGACGACGTTCTTCTCGCCGTAACAGCCCAGGTGCGGGCTGAAATCCTCCGCGAGAATCCAGAGAATATTTGGCCGCGGGGCGGGCACCGACACCGGCACCTCCGCCGTGAAACCGAGCGATGCACCCAGCACCTGGCTCAGGAAAAAGAAACGGCTAAAATTACGCGGAGACATCTGGCTCATGGGCAAAGGGGTAATACAGGGACGCAAATAATTGACGAACCCAACTTAGCGCAAAAAACTTCCGTGGACCATGAGATTTCATGGAAATCAAATGAGTTTCCCTGCAGGAAATTTTAGCTTCCTGGACCCATGTAAGATCTCTGGCTCGCGAATCCGCCTTATGCGCATGGATCGACAGGCCAAAAACAACGGGCGCACCTTTGAGGGTGCGCCCGGAAGGCAATCGGCAGCAACTCAGGCCTTCAGCGAGGCGTCGTCGTGGTGTCGCCGCGCTTGTAGAGCACGGCCTGATCGACGCCATGAACCTTCGGGGTGCCATTATCGATCAACCGCTCATACGCCGTGGGGCTGGGCGAACCCTGCTGCTGAAACTGGATTTGGGAGAACAGGTAGTCCAAATTGCCGGTGAGCAGCCGGATGTTCGCATGCGCACCCGTCGCAGGCGAAGAGGTTCCCGCATGGCCGAACACCCTGAAGTTATTGCAGTTCAAAAACGACGCCGTCTCCTTGTCGCCGGAAGGACCGCTTTCCGCCTTGAGCTGGTAGATGCGGAAATTGTCCGCGTTGTCGAATTCGGCCTGGGGCGATTGCGTGGCGTGCTCCGGGTTCAGCATGTAGAAACGGAGATCGGCGGTCGTGTTCCACACCTTGATGTGGCGGAAGGCCGTGCCTTGGGCCTTTTGTCCGTCCAACCACAAACCATACCACCTGCCGCCACCCGCGCCGGTGATCAGGACCGACGGTCCGTTCAAATTTCCATCGGGAAGATCCGAGGCCCGGCGGTCGAGCGCCAGGCTCTTCGCGCCGGAGGACGCCCCCGACTGCCAGGAAATGAAATAGGTGCCCTCCCCGATGTGCGTCGGCAGCAGCAGACGGAGATCGGCCAGTTTTGGCGAAAAGCCCGAATTGCCGACGATCATCGCGTTCGCTCCCATGCCACTCTGCGCCTTAAGAGTCGAGTAGCCCGAACCGACGCCATAAAGCGTCACCGTTTTGTTAAGCACCACGGGCACATCGATCACATAAGTGCCCGAAGGAATGAAGATCTTCGAATTGGCCGGCGCCGCGGCGATAATGGCGTTGAGCCGGGTGCCGTTGTTGGTGGCGCCCGTGTCCAAGCGCGATGAAAGTCCAACCAGGGTCGTGGTCTTGGCGTTGATCGTGGTGCCAGAGTCCGTGCCAATCAAGGGCAGGCTGTTGAAGTCCGCGGGCCAGGCGTGAAAATTGCCCGTGCCCTGGCTGAAATCAGCAGGAGGGGTGCCCCCGCTGGTCGCCACCTTATAAGGATGGGCGGAATCGAGTATCTTGGCTCCAGCAGGCGCCCAGACCCCCACTCGCCCAACATTGCTGCCGGCCGGGTATTGGTTGATGTTCACGCCGCCGGCCCACTCCGGATATAATTTCCAAGCCGTCGAAACCCCTTCCGTGAGGGGCGTGAGGCCTGAAACCGGATCGGTCAGGGAAATCAAATTTCCACTGGCATTCTTGAGCCAGGTATTTTTCAGGAAGAGCGAACGGTTGCCACTGATGGCCGGGCCGCTCGTGACATCGATCTTCGAATCGATCACATCGAGATTGCCGACCCAAGGCGACGTGCTGGCTGCCTCCATCAGAATGCCTTTCCCGCCGGAAATCTCCACGCCGACCAGCATCAGCGCGCCGCGATCCGCATAGACGATCGCCTGGGCCGACTGGCCCGTGAACTTGCTGTTGATGACCACCGAGGCGTGGCTGCCTTCGAAGAAACCGCCGTATTGCCCGACCCTGACATTGCAAGGAGGCGATCCAACTGGATCGCCACGGCGCGCTTCGCGCACCTCGCGATGACAGGGCAGGATTTTGGGCTACATAATTATTTAAACCGTTCTCGGGCCAGATATTTCCGGCTCCACCCGCACGCGCCACGACCAGGATTCCCCCGGTGAAAGCTCGATCAGTCCCTGCCGGAGATTGAACGAATTATTGAGTCCGACCCATGGCTCGGGGCACAGGTAGCCGGATGCGGGCGCGCCCCAAAGGTTGAACCCGATGAGGGGACCATCCGGAAGCCGGTCGGCGTGGTGACTTACCCGCACCGCGAGTCCGGCGGGATCGGCAATGCGCATCCAGGGATCGCCCTCGTAGCCGCCCAGCCCGACCGCGGACGACACCTCCAGGCCGGCGAGCGAAACCGCCGTCACGAAACTGCGCGCCTGCGTGGCTCCAGTCGGCCGGGTTTGCGGATCCTTGAGATATTCCCAGCGAGAGAGACTAGCGAGAGTGCAATCGGCCAGTCGGGATCCCGCCACCAAAGGCACGCGGAGGGTGAGATGATTGCCGATGGAGAAAAACATCGGATCCGCGTTATCGCGGCTGGCGGTGATCCGGTGTTCGATGATCAAGGCACCGGCGCGGACCGTGTAGCATAACCGATGAACGAAGCCGAAAGGATATTGGGCGCGCGTTTCCCGGTCATCGACCAGCTCCAACTCGATGCGGGCGAAATCCGTGGTGTGCTCCGTCACCACCACGCGCCACGGGCGCAGCCGGGCGAAACCGTGCAGGGGAATTTCGTAACGTTGCTCGTGCCAGTCGTAGGATCCGGTGGGACTGTCAAGGCTGGCCGGGACCCCGGCGGCGAAATTGCGGCCCACCGCCGGCCAGAGAATCGGGGCGCGGCCTTGCCAGCCAGCGCTGGCGGCATAGTCGCGCGCCCGGTGGATCAACTCGACAGACTGGCCCCGGAAGTCGACCCGCAGTCCCGCCAGTTCCGCGCCACGCTCGGGCGCCACGGCGGCTTCCAGGCCGGCGACGGCATCATGCAGCAGGATCAGCCGGACCCCTTCGGGTGTCTGCCGCTCGTCTATGCCATAGCGCGGCTGGATCGCCGCCGCGGCCGGCTTGAGCGGCTTCAGCACGCGATCCAGCCAGGCGACCAGCTGGCCGGGGTAATCCGGCGCAGGCCGGTCCTTGCGCAGCAGGCCGTGCCCCTCGCCGGGGAGCGTGACGAATTCGCAGCGCGCGCCGGCCGCCAGCATCTTTGCTTGGAAATTGACCGATTGCTCGTAGGGCACCGCCGTGTCCTTCGTGCCGTGAAAAAGCAAATACGGCGGCAGGTCAGCGCGGATGAAATTCACCGGCGAAGCCTCCTTCAAGGTTGCCCGCGCCGCGTCGTTCAGCTCGCTGAAGCCGAACACCCGTTGCAGCATCTCGGGTCGGGTGGCGTAATCCATCATGTCATGCACCCCGAAGAACGCGGCCACCGCCTGCACCTCCGCCCCCGGACGGCGGCGGGCGCCAGCCAGCGACACAAGGTGCCCGCCGGCGGACGGCCCAGCCAGCGCAATGCGGCTTGCATCCACCCGGTATTCCCTCGCGTGCGCTTTCACCCAGCGGATAGCCGTGTCCACGTCGTCCGAGCAGGCCGGCCAAGGATGTTTCGGCGCCAGCCGGTAGTTGATGCTGAACCAAGCGTAGCCAGCCTTGGTCAGCCCTTCATAAAACACCGGAACGTTCTGCTGCTTGTCGCCACCGGTCCAGCCGCCGCCGTGGACAATAATCACCGCGGGAAACGGTCCCGCGCCCTCGGGCACAGCCGCATCGAGCTTCAGGCTCTCGCCGCCAGCCACGCCGTATTCGATGTCGTTGGTGATGGCCGCGTCGGCCGCATACCCGAGCCAAAAACTGGCCAACAGAAACAGGAGGTATTTTTTCATGGAATATAGTCAAAACACAATCTCGGCGGCTTGTCCGTCGAACGACACCACGCGCGGGGTGCCGAGGCCGACCTGCACCAGAAACTCGCGGGGCGCGAGCGGCGCATCGGATTTCAACCGTTCGATGCGCAGGCGACGGGCCGCATCGTGCCAGGTGAAGCGCGTCCAGGTGCCATGCCCTGCCAGATACGCCGTGGTCGCGCCGTCGTCCGCGTAAAGCGTGAATGCGCCGTCGGCGCCGGGGAAAATCCGCAGGGTGGTTGGCGTGGAAAGAACCTCGCCGGTGTGCTGCCGCACCGCATCGAGCGGGATGATCGCGCCGGCCCGCGCATAAAGCGGCAGCGTGGCCAGGTCGACCGCCCGCGTGATGTCGCGGCCGCCCGCGTGCCGCGCGCCAGTCCACCAATCGTGCCACTGGCCCGGCGGCAGGTAAACTTTCCGGGTCGCGGCCCCCGGGCTGGTCACGGGCGCCACCAGCAGATCGCGGCCCCACAAGTATTCGTCACCGCACGCGATCGCGCACGCGTCCTGCGGATAGTGGAGCCACAGCGCCCGCATCAGCGGCAGGCCATCGTCGCGTGCCTGCCGGGCCAGTGAGTAGTTGTAAGGCAGAAGCTGGTAGCGCAGTTCGAGGTAGCGCCGGCAGATTGGCTCGACGCGTGCATCGGGCAGCGCGCCGGGCGCGGGCGCCTCATCGTCAGGCGCGGCAGCTGGTTCGCGTTGCCACATTGACTCCACGCCCCACCCCCAAGGTAACCGCAACTGCCACATCCGACCGTGCCCGCGGAACGAGGGCGTGAACGCAGCAAACTGAAACCACCGCACGAACAACTCGCCGGTGAGTTCACGCGTCGGTTTCCACCCGCCGATATCGCTGCCCCAGAACGGCGACACGGTAAGCGAGAAATTGAGCGCCACTGGCACCTGGGCGGCCAGCGACGCCCAGCGCGATTCCAGGTCTCCCGACCAGATCCATCCGCCATAGCGCGCCACCCCGGTGTAACCGTTGCGCTGGAAATTCCATGGACGCACGCCCGGCCGGCTGGCGAGCGGGCCTTCGTAATACATCCGGTGCCGGGCGAACCGCGAGGCCACGTCGTAAGCGTCACCTTCATCCGGCCACCAACCGTCCATCCCGGCCGCAAACGCGGATTCATGCCGCCGCCAGTAATTCTCCACGTGGCGCGAATCCGCCACGTCAACTGCTACATCCGTCACCGCACCGTGCAACTCGTCGCCGTCCCATCGTTTGCGCACGAGTTCGGGCGCGCCGGCGGGCCCCGATGCATAACGCAGCTCGACCGGCGGGGGCGTAACGTGCGCGACGATGTGAAAATTTCGCGCATGCAGCTTTTCCAACAATGCCGCCGGCTTGTCGCCGAAAATCGCGGGGTTGAACTCGAGCGAGTCGTGGCCGCGGTTCCAGCCCGAGGGACAGAAGCCGGTGCCGAGGTAGATGACCCCGTCGCAGGGCAGTTCCTTGGCCCGAAATATGTCGGCCACGGCCAGCACCTCCGCCGCGCTCGTGAGCGTGCGATGCGATTGCAGGTAGCCGAACGCCCACTTCGGGGGCAGCACGGCCGGGCCGGTCAGTTCCGCCAACTCGCGCATCAACGCGAGTGGATCGCGTGCGTCGAACACCAGCAGGTCGAGTCCCGGCGGCGTGCCCACCGGGGTGCGAAATTCTCCGCGCGCCCCGGCAAGGTCGAAACTGCCCGGCGACGACAGCACAAAGATCGCCCACCCTTCCGTGCCGATGAGATACGGCACGGCGATCCGCGCGCCGTGGGTGGATTTATCCGGCGTCCACTGCCCGTTCAGAAGAGGAAGCACCGCGCCGCGCCGGTCAAACTGCCGCCCGCCGCCACCGAGCCCCAGGAGCGGCCCGGCGCCAAGCGCGAAGCTGAATCCCTGGCCCGAGGCATCAGGCCGGATCTCCTGCACCAGGCTGTCATCGGCACGGCAGATGCGAATCGTGCCCGTGGCGGCATCATGGTTAAGCCGCCAGCCGCCCAGCGCGAGGTTGTCCGAGCCAAGCTCCTGCGCCTCAGGCCAGGCACGCGATGCGAGCACGGGTGTGTCTTGGATCGGACCAATCACCAACCGCACGCTGTGGGGCGTGGCTTGATAGACGCGCACGTCACCCGGCTGGGCGGCATGAGCGAGAAGAGAGACACCGAGCAGACCGCCAGCCAGCGCGCGGATCAGGAAGCGCCTTGGGGACAAGGCGCTCCGCCTGCTTCGCTCGCTTTCATTTGCCATGCGTCGAGACCCCGAGGTGGCGGAAGAAAAACAGCCTCATCGACTCGATGAAATCGCCGGTCGAGCGCGGATCGGCGTTGTAGAAGAACACCTCGTTTTCCACGCCGACGGTGTCGAGCCTGGCTTTGACCGCCAGGGCGTGATTCGGGTGATGCCACCAGTGGCCGTTGCCGTTGGCGGGGCCGCCGGGTTCGCGGTTGTAGAAAAACGCCGGCGGATCGTCGCGGGTGATCAGGCTCAACATGTCAATGTCAGCACGCATGGCGCGGCCTGCGGGCGACTCGAGTTCGGCGCGGGTCTTCATATGGAAGAACATCGCGCCAGGCACGGCTTCGTCCGCGGGCGCCGGCGGGGCGTTTTTGCGCCACGCGGGTTTGTAGGGGCCGACGATGGGTTCCCAAGCGAGCATGTCGTAGGTCGCCTGCGTCTGCTGCGCTCCGACGGCGACCAGCCGGGTGGATTCGCGCCGCACCGGATCGGGATTTGCCGGATCAGCCAGGTCGTCGTGAAAGCCAAGCCAGAGGGTCGTGCCAGCCCCGGCGGAACCGCCATAGGCCGCGATGCGCTTCGGGTCGAGGTGGTAGTCGGCCGCGTGATACCGCACAAACTGAAGCGCGCGCGCGGCGTCGCGAACGATTTCGTTAACGGTGGCGCTGTCGAGGAGGCGATAGTTGATCGCCATGCAGGAGACCCCGGCGGCCAGGCAGCCGCGCAGGAAAGCCGGCTCGATGGCGGCCTTGCTACCCGCGGTGAAACCCCCGCCGTGGATGAAGATCACGAGCGGCGTGGGCGCGGCGGACTTGGCCTGCCAGTAATCGAAGACGTTGCGCGGATGCGGGCCGTAGCTCACGTCCGCCCAAGTGGGTGGCGGCACGGTAAAGTAGGTTTTGGCCTCGGCTCGGGTGAGCGTGCCGTCGCCATCCACATCGGCCGGCGGGTTGCGGCGTAGCGCGGTGGCGAGCTGATCGGACACCATTTCCGCGCCCGCGGGCAGTGTGCGACGGAGCCAGGCGACGAATTGCGCCTGGAAATCCGACCCGCGCGCAACCCAGTCGGGCGGGTTGTGCTTGCCGCCTTCAACGGCGATTCGCTCAACGGGTGCACCGACCCCCTTGAGCAGCATCTGCATTTTCTCGGGTTGAGCGGGGGCCACGAGATCGTCGGCCGTGCCATGCACGAGCAGGACCGGCGGCAGTCCGGGCATGGTGTGTGCCACCGGCGATGCCGCCCGCAGCAACGCCGGCAGCGCGGGATCGCCGGCTTTCAGGCCAAACACCTCACTCACCTTCGGCGCGGCGGCCAGGTAAGCGTTGAGATCAAACACCCCCGAGAACGAGGCCACCGCCTGCACGTCGAGTCCGGTGCCCCCGCGCAGGCCGACAAGCGCGGCAAGGTGCCCGCCGGCGGAAAAGCCCACGAGCCCGAGTTGATGCGGATCGACCTTTAGCTCGACGGCGTTGGCTTTGACCCATCGCACCGCGGTCTCGACATCGTCGGCACAGGCGGGAAACGGATGCTTGGGTGCGAGCCGGTAATTGACGCTGATCCACGCAATGCCCGCGGCGTTGAGCGGGGCAAATAGCGGGGCGATGCCCGCGGCCTGCTTGTCGCCGCCGGTCCAGCCCCCGCCGTGCACAAAAATGACCGCGGGAAACGGCCCCGCGCCGTCGGGCAGGCCAATGTCCAGCTTGAGGTCTTCGCCTCCCGCGCGACCATAAGTAAGGTCGGAACGCACCTCGCCTTGCAGGGAGCCGGCCAGCCAAACCGAAAAAAGAAGCAGCAGTATTTTTTTCATTCGAAAAGGCCGAAAATGAGCGCCACCGCCTGGCCGATCAGATTTTTCCGTATTCAAGTTTTGTGATTGGCTCGGCGGTATCGTAAAGGAGTGTTTGCGGACAAAACGCCGCATCACCCGGGCGCGGGCGCGTAGGACCGCCCCAGGTCGAGCCGCCGGCGTCGTGCCACGCCCGGCGCGACCAATGGGGACCGCGCAGCGGATCGCGCGTGCGGTTCATCCACGCGATCAGTGCGGAGTGCAGCCGGTCGCGGATCGTCGCATGATCCTTGGAGGCGATGAGATTCTGCAGTTCGCCGGGATCTGTGTGCAAATCGTAGAGTTCGTCGGTGTCCAGCAAGTTCACCGCAAGCTTGTGGCGCCCATCAAAGACGCTGCGAATGGGCGCGAAGGCCCCAAAGCCGTCGTGGTCGATCTCAAAGCGGTTGAACTCGGTAAAAACCTCCGGATTTACTACCGTGCCCGGCGCGGTAATCTGCGGCAGGAGCGAGCGGCCTTGAAGCAGCTCCGGAACGGGTAGGCCAAAATAAGCGAGCATCGTCGGCACGAAATCGATGTGGGAGACTGGGGCCGCGGACACGGCGCCGGCCGGAGCGCTGCCCGGCCAGCGCACGATGAAGGGAACGCGCGCAATCTCGTCGTAAACGCACGGCCCTTTGCCGTTGAGCCGGTGGCTGCCGAACATGTCACCATGATCGCTGGTGTAGGTGACGAGCGCACCCGGCGCGGCCGCGTCAAGCGCCGCCAGCACGCGGCCAACCTGCGAGTCGGAGTAACTATTGCAGGCGAAATGGCGCGGGTGCTTGAGAAAGACCTGCTCACCGCGGCGCACAAGGTTGGGCGACCAAAAGCCGGTCATGTGCGCGGCCCATTCGCGCTGGCTGCGGGGTTTGTCGGCCAGCGAATCCCCGGCATTCGGCACGGGGAACTCGAAATCCTCAAACGCGCTCGCGTAGGGCTCCGGGCAAATCCAGGGGTGGTGCGGCTCATCGATCGAAACCACGAGAAAGAAATCTTCGTCGGGGTGGCGGTGGATGAAGTCGATGGCCCGGTCCGCGCTCCGGTGCGCATGGGTGAACTCCGACGTAAGGTTGTGCCGCGCCACCTCGGCCGGCGGCAGCGCGCGGCGCGAAAGGGCCCGCGCCTCGGCGCCAGGCAGCGAATCCAGGTAGTTGCGGCCGTCGAACCAATAGGCCGCATCCCAGCCAGGCGCGCAGCGGCCGTCGCCAAAGTAGTCGGTGCCATCGAGGTGCCATTTGCCCACGTGCCCGGTGGCGAAACCCGCCTGCCGCAGCCGCTGGCCGATCGTCGGCAGGTCGAGATGCGGAGCCATATCATTGGCAACGACGCCATTGCTGTGCGGGTAAAGTCCGGTCATCAATGCCGAGCGGGCCGGGCCACAAACGGGCGAGCAGGTGTAGGCGCGGTCGAAACGCACGCCCTGCGCGGCCAGCGCGTCGACGTGCGGGGTGCGCAGCTGGAGGTCAGGCCGGTAACAGCCGACGCAATTGGCGCCCTGAGTATCGATGAGAAAAAAGACGGCTTGTTTCTTGGGCATAGGAAAAATCAGGGCAGCAGCTCAAGAACAACCGCCTGCACCTCCATGGCCTGCGAGCCGGGGATCTTCAGCGCCCGCAGGGTCAGCTCGCCTCGGCCAGCAGGCAGCGCAATCACCCCGAGGTCGAACGGACGAAACTCCTTGGTGTAGGATTCATCGCGCACCACGCGATCCTCGGCCGGTCCCACCACAGGGGGGTCGTTCGGTTCGGTGAGTGTGGCGCTCACCCGCGCGGCCCCCAGCGACAGCTCAACCGTCGCGCCGAGATCGGCTGCCGGGCATGCATAATAAACCGAGGCGCGGTAGCGACCGGCGGTGCCGACTTCGACCGACCACACCATGCGGTCTTCGAGGGAGCTCCAGTTGAGAAAGTAAGACGAGTTGGGCCAGCGCGAGCTGCGCCTGACGCCGCCACGAACGGTGCCGTCGCCAGCCGCCAGCTCAGCGCGCGGTTGAAAGGCGGAACCAAGAGTAAATGGGCGGTCCTTTGCCGGGCCCATGGCGCCGTTTTTCCAATCGGCAACCACCTCACGCAATTGCCCCGCCAGCCCCGGATGGCTGGCGGAGATGTCCTTCGTTTGCGTTGGATCGACGGCGAGATCGAAAAGCGCGCCGTCGGCATCCAGCACGTAATGCTGGAACCGTGCGCTCACCTTCCCGCCCCATTCGGAGAAAAGCACGCGATCGGGCCAGGCAGCTTGCCCGGGAGAAGGCGAAACCAGCAGCGGCCGCAGGCTTATGCCGTCAAGCGGCCGGGTTGCTCCAGGCGCGATCCCGGCAAAATCCGCCAGCGTGGGAAAGACATCCAGGACCGAGGTAATTTGCGTGACCAAGGCGCCCGGCGCAATGCGCCCCGGCCAGCGAATGATCCCCGGTGAACGCACGCCGCCCTCGTCGGTGGAGGCCTTGCGCCCTTTCATGCCGCCATTCCAGCGCCAGCTGTTAGGGCCATTGTCACTGAAGTAGAGCACAATGGTGTTTTCGGCCAGGCCGAGTTCGTCGAGCCGCGCGAGCAGGCGACCCACGTTGGCGTCGATGTTTTCCGTCATGGCCAGCACCGCCCGGGTGAATCCAAGATCCTCGCCTGCCGGATCGCGTCCGCGCTGGGCGATCTCCTTCGCCGCATATCTGCTGAAATACTCATCCGGCACCTGCAACGGCGTATGCGGCGTAGGCAACGATAGGAAACACAGGAAGGGACGCGCGCGATTCGCGGTCATGAAGTCGGTTGCATGCGCCGCCAAGTCATCCGGCAGGAAGCCGTGACTGCGAACCCGCCGGCCGTTCCGCTCAATTTCCGCGTCGAAATAGGAGGGCCAGTGTCCCTGGGCGAAACCATAGAACTCGTCAAAACCACGCGCATTGGGGTGATATGGCGGCTGGGATCCATTGTGCCACTTGCCGAACAAACCGGTGGCGTAACCCGCTTCTCGAAACGCCTCGGCCATTGTGCGCTCCCCCAGATCGAGCCGCTCGTTGCCGGCCTGCACGCCGCGAACACCGGTGCGCGTATGGTAACGCCCCGTGAGCAACTCGGCGCGCGTGGGAGAACAGACCGGCGAGACGTAAAAACGGTCGAGCACCGCACCGGCGCGAGCGAGGGCGTCGAGGTTCGGCGTGGCCACACTGGTGTTCCCCGTGAAGCCGAGATCCCCCCACCCCTGGTCGTCCGCCAGGATGATGACGATATTTGGCTGGGCGCGCTTTTCCTCACCGCGCGCCAAGCTGGCGGCCAGCAAAAACCCGAGAAGCAACCATCTTTTCTTCATTTAGCCGACATCGAGGTCCGGTAATAGGCCACGCAGGCCGCGACTTCATTTTCCAAATTGGGAGTCATGTGCTCGTATTCCAGATAGACGATGCCGCTGAACTTTTGTCGCCGCAATTCCGCAAGCTGTCCGGCCGCATCGGATACACCGGTGCCCCAAGGAACATCATGCGCGGTTTTTTCGCCAAAGACGGAAAGGTCCTTGAAATGCAGCGAGAGAATCCGGCCCTCGGCTTTGCGCAGCGCATCGACCGGCTTGTATCCCGAGCGCACCCAATGGCCCGTGTCGGCGCAAAGCCCGAGGTGCGGACCATACGGAGCCACCGCGGCTAGCGCCACCGCCGGGTCGGCGTAGATCGAAGGGGTGGCATGGTTATGAAGCGACGCCCGCATACCGGTCTCACGACAGAGCTGATCCACCAACGGCATGAATTCCGCCGTGGGTTCGCACGCAACCTCCCGCAATCCCATCGCCTTGGCAAAAGCGAAAATCTGCCGCCATTCGGCCTCGGTCTTGGCCTTGACCACACCGTAGCTGACGAGCGTGACGTTGTGCTTTTTCAGGTGCGCCAACGCCTCGGCCTGCAGTTCCGGCTTCATGGTGTGGGTGAACTTCGGTTCGAGACCCTCGCCAAATCGTTGCCCGGAGTAAGCCTGCAGATAACGGATTCCGAGCGCGTCCAGCTTCTCGACCGTCTGCTTGAAACTGTAAGCGCGGAACGTCCAGGCCTGCGCACCAAGCTGGGGCAGCGCGCTCGCGCGTGAGGGTGACTGGCAGCCCGCAAACAGGCCGACCAGAACGGTGAGGATAAGACCGACTAAACGAATGATGGGATTTTTCATGGAAAAGGAATGATGCCGGGAATCGTTTCTAAGCCGGGGCTCATGCGGAAACGCCCAGAAGGCCACGGGTCAGCTGGAAGTCCGTGAAGCCCTGTGTGCCTGCCTTAGGCACGTAGCGTCGCAGCAATACGTCCTCCACAACCCGCAGCAGTTGCGCTTGCGCGGCCTCCGGATCGGCTGGCAGGAAAGCGTCGATGTCATCCCCGCACAGGGCACCGCCCCCGCTTGCCTCCGCCACCTGAATGACAGGCAGGAAGGGATGTCCGGGCTGCGCAGCGTCAGCGGCGACCGTGAGGAACAAATGGACACCGCAGCCGCCCAATCCCGTGAGATTCTCCACCCAATGTTCGGTCTCGGTCGCCACCACGTGCAAACCCGCTTGCTCGACCGGTTCACCATAGGCCAGCGTGGCGTGCGGCACCGAATTGCCAAGCAGGGCAGCGCAAAATGCCGGATTGGCCAGCAAGGAATCGGTTTCGGGCAACAGCACGGAGCCTCCTTTTGCGACAATGGCATGGACCACCGCAACCAAGGCGGCGATCGTGGCCGGTCCCACCGGGCCCGCGCTCATGATACCGAGATTGAGCACCCCCAAACCCGCCGTGGCGCTGGCGCGATTGCGTGGCTGGCCGGCCAGATTGCCGGAAAACCAAGTTTCGATGCGGGTTAGAGCCTTGGCTATCCCTCCGTCAAGTTGCACGCTGGCCCAGCCAAACCGCTCCGGATCGACCCCCGCGGAAATCAACTGGTGGCGCATCACGTCATTGGGAATCTTCTCGCAGCCATGCTCCAGGAAAAGAGCCGAACCCACATTGGGATGCATGGCATAGCCGCGATAGGTGCGGTGCAGGAGGCGGTGCATCGATTCCCCGCCAAAACCGCAACCCTCGGTATGGGCGAGCGCCACAAAGCGATCCACCCCCCAGACATGCTTCATACGGCCCTCGTTCAGACGGGCCACCGCCATTTGCGCAATCTGGGAAGAGCACATGCTGGTTGGCATGACGAGTCCCACCAATTCCGTGGCCCACTGGCCGCGATTGACCCAAACGGGAAAAGGCTGGATGCTCGGGGTTCGTGAGCATGAAATCACGGGCAGCGGCCGGCCGTCGGGCTCGGGACGTGCCTGCAGCGCCTGCAGCTGGGAAGTGTCGCTTTGCCGCCAGTTGCGCCAGAGCGAGACTTGCGAGTGACCCGCCTGCTCACCCTTGCTCCGCTGGCCGGAAGCCGTGGCCAAAAGCAGCTCGAACATCTCCGCCGCCAGCGCCGGCATAGGCTCGCCATCGAGGTAACGGCCCGCGTTCACGTCCATTTCATTCACGAGCAAGTTATGGCGGCGCGTGGTCGTGGTCACCTTGACGGTGGGCACAAAGGGGAAATTGGTGACCGATCCGTTGCCGGTGACGAAGATGAACAAATTGCAGCCCGCCGCCACCTGGCCGGCGATGCCCTCCAGGTCGTTGCCCGGACTGTCCATGAAATAAAAGCCCGGTGCATCCATGCGGTCGGCGTAGCGGATGACGCGATCCAGCCGGGTGCGCGGGTCCTTTTTGTGCACGGCCCCGAGCGACTTGAGCGAAATGTTATAAAGCCCGCGCAGCTTGTTGCCGCCGGAGGGATTGCTTTCCGCCGTGACCCCATGCCACGCCAGCCGTTCGCGAAAACCGGCGAGCGTAGCCAGCAACGCGCGGGCGGTCGGCAAATCGCGGACGTTCTGGAGCAGGTAAGCCTCGCCGCCAAAGGCCTCGTCGGTTTCGCAAAGGTTCGCCGAGCCGCCGTGCCGGATCACTTCGTGAGCCACGGCACCCGCCAGGGGATTGCCCGAAACCCCGGAAAAGGCGTCCGAACCGCCGCATTGGAGCGCCACGCGCAATTCACAGAGCGGTTCATCGGTCCGCGTTAAACCCGCCACGGACGGAAGCCAGCCGCGCAGGATGGCTTCCCCGGTTGCCATCGCCGGGGCATGTCCTCCGCGGAGGGATAGAAACTGATGTAAGACGTTGTCCAGCGGATAGCCCTGCTCCGTCATAAACGTGCGCAGCCGCGCGTTGGTGATCGGTTCGGTTCCATGATCGACGGCGAGAACCGCCCCGACATTCGGGTGAACCATGAAGCCGGCGAGGGCACGCAATACCTCGGCCGCGTTGTTGGGCTCCGCCTGGCCGCCACCCTCGGTGTGCGCAATGGCCACCACACCGTCAAAAGCGGGATGCAATCGCGCGAGTGACTTCAAGCGGAGCGCAAGCAAGCGGGCGAACGAAGCGGTGCGCGAAGAAGTTCCAAGGACCACGATGGTGTTGCGCGTGCCCACGCCGCGCCGTCCCGGCCGGCGATAGCCGGAAAAGGTGCGGGGCCTCGCCGCCAGCTCGACGGAAGGAGCGGACCGAAACTTGTGCTCGTCGAGTTGGTAGGGCTGCAACACGTCGGAGAAATTCGGCGCCGACGGCAGGACCGCCCCATCAACCGCCCGCACCCGCAGTGCGGCCAGAATCGACTCGTTTGCGACGTATTCGCCAGGGGCAATGGCCCGCAAGGCCGTGCCGAACGGGAAACCCCAGGACAGCAAAGGTTCGCCCGCGACGATCGGCTTCACCGCGAACCGGTGACCTTCAAGCACCGTATGAGTAAGCGCAGCGCATCCTGCGTCGAGCCGCACCGTCGTGCCTGCCTCGATACGGCGGGTAACAATCGCGACGTTGTCGCCGGCGGCAGGCAGGCGGGCAAAGGCGGCAAGGCTAAGCGGCTGGGTGGGCATGGATCAGGGAGTCCGGCGGGTGTGCTCGGCCACGGCCGCCATGTCGCGTTCGCCGTGCCCTGCGACAATGCCCGCCTGCAAAAGCGTAAGGGCCGTCGCAGCCAGGGTGAGCGGCCGCTGGCAGCGGCCGGCCTCGGCCAGCGCGTAGCGCAGGTCCTTGGCCAGCAAGGCCAGGGAAAAATTGGGCGCATAGTTACGCGTCACCATGCGCGCGGCCACCGTCTTGACGATTGGGCTGCCGTTGGCGCCGTTCGTGATCACGTCCACGGCCTTCGCGCAATCGATGCCGGAATTCTCGAGCAAGGCCAGGGCTTCCGCGAACGCGGCGACATGCACGCCATTGAGCGAATTATTGATCAGCTTCAGCAACGCCCCGCTGCCAGTGGGGCCAAGATGAATGATTTCCTTGCTCATGGCGGCGAGAACCGGACGGACCTTTTCGAGCGTGGCGGCATCCCCGCCGACCAGAAACTTCAGGCCGCCGTTGGCGGCTTCGGTCTTGCTGCCGGTGACCGGCGCATCAAGCAAGGCGCATCCCTTCTCCGTGACTATACGGGCAAGCGTGGCGGCATGTCCGACGCTGATCGAACTGCACTCGATGCAAATGGCGCCACGAACAGCGCCGGAAACGGCGCCGCTGGCCCCGAGCCAGATATCGCCCGAGGCCTCGTCATTGGAAACCATCGAGATGATCACGTCGGCGACCCCGGCCGCCTCGGCCGGGGACCTGGCGCCGATGGCTCCGTGCAAAGTGAGCAGGGCGGTCTTTGCAGGATCGCGGTTATAGACGGTGACGCGGAAACCCGCGTCGACCAGGCGTTGCGCCATGCCGGCGCCCATGGTGCCCAAACCGAGAAAAGCGATCCGCAGAGTATTCATCGTAAGCTCATTTCATGACCGCGGCGACGACCGCCCGGTCGCTGGTTGGCACAACCCGCAGCGGATTGCGCAAGGGACGGCCGAAGCCGTCGAACGAAATCACCATCACGTCGCCGTCGACGAGCCGCACGCCCGCGCCAAAACTGAGGCTATGTGCACCATAGAAATGAACGTGCACATCGCCCGGGCGGCGGTGGGACTCGAACTTGAAGTGGTGGTGCTCGATGTTGGCCAGGCTGTGGGACATCTCGGCTTCACCGGTCGCGATCGCCTTGGTCCATACCGTCTGGCCGGCACGCTGGATCTCAACGCGACCCGGCACGGACGAGAAATCCGGCGCCACCACCAGTTCCGGCCCGAGCGAACAGGTGCGGATTTTTGACCCGGCGAGGTTGAGGTAGTTTTTCTTCTCGAAGACGTGGTCGGAAAACTCGTTGCCGACCGCCAGGCCCAACCGGTGAGGCTGCCCTTCGAAGTCATTGAGATAGATCCCGGCAACCTCGGCCTCCTCGCCCCCATCTTCGCCGTAAGCCGGCACCTCCAGCGGCTCATTCGGGCCGCGCAGGATGGCCCCGCTTCCCTTGTAGAACCACTCCGGGGCAACCCCGGACTGGCCGGGTGCCGGCCGCCCGCCCGCAACGCCCCACTCAAACATCCGCATGCTGTCCGTGAGTTGCTGCTCGGGTGCCGGCGTGTGCATCGCCGAGCGATCCTTGGCGCTGCCCAGATGAGTGAGCCCGGTGCCTGAAACGAGGCACCGCCCAGGTTCACTGGGATAGTCGATGGGCGCGAGCAAGCGCCAGGGCGATTCTCCCCGATAGATTGCCTCATAATCCAGGGTTTCACCGGTGGCAATATGACGAACCATCGCGCCCAAGGTCTGCCCGCCCGCCAAGGTGGCGGAAGCCAATGCATGGATCGACGAATGTCTGTCCAACAGCCGCAAATACGGCTCCTCCACGCACGCAATGCGCCGGGCAATGCCTTGCTGGAGTTGAACGAGCCGAAGCGGAGAGGCGGTAAGCATACGTCGAAATCAGGCGGTGGCGGGTTGCGATTGAAACGGCAGGATCACCGGCCGAAGCGTCGGCAGGATCAGGCAAATGATGCCAAACGACGCCAGGTGCATCGATCCAGCGATGGCGAAAACCATGCCCCAACCCGGCCCGGAATCCAACAGCCAGCCGACGAGCTGGCTGAAGGCGACGCCGCCCAGTCCGCCCGCACAACCCATGAGACCCGCGACGCTGCCGACGAGATGCTTGGGAAAAAGGTCCGCCGGCAGGGTCATGATGATGGTCGCCCAGAATTGGTGGCCAAAATAGGCCCCGCAGAAAAACGCGACCGCCCAGCCTAGTGGAGCGGCGGGCACAAAAAGCATCAGCGGCATGATCACCGCACTGACTCCCATCGCGATTTTGCGCGAAGCGTTGACCGAAAGCTGGCGATGAAGGAGCCAGCTGCAGAACCATCCGCCGATGAAACTGCCCAAGCCGGCGCCGATGGGTGGCATCCAAGCAAAGCCCCCCACGGCCTTGATATCAAGCGCCCGGGCGTCGTAGAGGTATTTTGGCAGCCAGAAGAGATAGAAATACCAGGCGCCGTCACTGAGGAACTTCGCCGCGAGCAAGGCCCAGGTCTCCCGGAAGCGCAGCAGCGTGGCCCATGAAGCCTTATCTGATCCCACCGCGGACGGCGCCAGCAAGTCGCGCAATTCGGCGCGCTCGGCGTCCCCAAGGCGCGGGTGCGTTTCGGGCGGAAAGTATTGGCGGCGCCACCAGAGCGTCCACAACAACCCGGCCCCTCCAGCGACAAAGAACACCCAGCGCCAGTTGGCGACGAGCAGCAGCCCAGTGATGAGCAGGGGCGCCGCAATCATGCCAACTGCGCTGCCGGTATTGATAATGCCCATCGCCCGCGTGCGCTCCCGGACCGGAAACCACTCGGCCATGGCGCGTGTGGCGGCGGGAAAACCCCCGCCCTCCCCCGCTCCCAGGAGCAGCCGGCAGGCGGCGAGCATCACAAAACTCGCGGCCAAACCATGCCCCATGCAGGCGATTGACCAGAACACCATCACGAGAATGAAGCCCCGCCTCGTGCCGAGCAGATCGATTACCCGGCCGCCGACCGCATACATGATCGCATAGGTCAGCAAAAAGGCGGTCTGCAACAGCGCAAACTGCTGATTGCTGATCGGGATGTCCTGCTCGATGGCTTTAATCGCCACAGGCAGCGCCTGCCGGTCGAGGTAGCTGATGGCGATCGCCACGCTGACCATGCCGATGATGCGCCAACGCAAAGGACGTGAGGAAGGAAGCGACAAGGGGGTAAGGACGATCCAAGCGAGACGGGCATGCCGCGCCGGGTCTGTTCACTATAGCATTCCCCCGCCTGCTGAACTATGAGAGTTCGGGAATCTTACTTGAGATTTTCACCCGGCAAGGGCCAGTCGCGGTGCGCACGCGACCAGGGTGAGGGAATTCTCAGTTCTTGATGCCGCAACACTCATGGTCGGTCATCGCCAACCTGCTACGATTGATTCCTTCGTAATATTTCCCGCTTTTCATGCCCACCCTTCGCGCTCCCTCCGACCGGCCCAACATTATTTTCATTCTCGCCGATGACGCCGGCCTCGGCGACCTAGGCTGTTACGGCGGGACCGCGGTGCCGACACCCCACCTTGACCGCTTGGCGAGCGAAGGCCGGCGCTACACCAACGCCTACTGCGGCAGTGCCGTCTGTGCGCCCTCCCGCGCCGTGCTGATGACCGGAATGCATACCGGCCACATCATGCGCCGGGCCAACCAGAGCAAGATCGGGCTGCTGGCACTCCCGGCCGGCACGCCGACGCTGCCGCGCCTGCTGCAGGCGGCCGGCTACACCACAGGCGGCTTTGGCAAATGGGGCCTGGGCAACGAAGGCACCACCGGCGCCGCGGAGAAGCAAGGCTTCGATTATTTTTACGGCTACTACGACCAAGTTCATGCCCACTCTTATTTTCCGGCTGAAATTACCCGGAATGGCGTTCGCGAACCGCTGCCCGGCAATGCCAACGGTGCCCGCGGCCAATACGCCCATGACCTGATCGAGGCGGAGATGCTCCGTTTTCTTGAGGCGAACCGCACGCGCCCCTTTTTCTGCTACGCGCCTTGGACGCTGCCGCATGACAAATACGAGATCCCGGACCATTCCGCCTTCGCCGACCGGCCGTGGCCTGAGGAGGTCAAGATCCACGCCGCCATGATCGCCCGGATGGACGAATCCGTCGGCCGGCTCCTTGCCAAACTCGCCGAACTCGGCCTCGATGAAAACACGGTCGTGCTTTTCTCCAGTGACCACGGCCCGGACGGCCCGGGCAAGGACATCTTTAACTCCACGCTCGGCCTGCGCGGCTTCAAGCGCGACCTCCACGAGGGCGGCATCCGCGGCCCCTTCCTCGCCCGCTGGCCGGGTCTTGTGCCATGCGGCTCGACCAGCGACGTGCTGACCGGACATGTGGACTGCTTTGCCACCCTGCTCGATCTCGCCGGCGTGCCCGTGCCGCCGAATGACGGACTCTCCTTGCGATCCGACTTCGCGGGCGGCTACAGCGGCCGCACCCACGACTCGCTTTATTGGGAGATCTACGAACCCACTGGTCCTGCGCCCTTCCAGCAAGCTGTGCGCGTGGGGCCCTGGAAAGGCTATCGCACCGGGCTCAAGGAGCCCCTGACCTTGCATCACCTATCAGCCGATCCTTACGAGACAGTCGACGTGGCGGCCTCCTATCCGGATGTTGCTCTCAAGATCGAAAAAATCATGACCCGCGAGCATGTCCCCTCCCCGCACTACGACGCCCCTGATCGAGGCCCGGCACGCGCACAGGACTAAAGCGGTTGATATTTTCGTGTAGACCTCACACCAGTTGTCAGCGCTGTGTCGTCTTGCACGCCATCAAAAGAGGCGAACGAACTCGGATCGCACACCTGCAGCCAATCCCGCCAGCCGCGCCAAGTCGCCGAATACGTTTTCTCAGGGTTGGCGGGGATGTCCACCGGCCTCGCCCGTGTCCGGGCCCACGCACACCACTCCGCATAGGTCCGAAATCCCAGCGACCGGGCCAGCACCCTCGCTTCGAGGAACGGCTTCATTATCTTGCGGTGGTTGGCGACGCGCCCGGTCCCGAGAAAGTCGCCATATCCGGACCACCCCGCACCCTTGTAACACGCATTGGGATTGGACGGCACATCCGCTGGGCGCGGCGTCAGACCTGGAATCGCCCCGGCCGCATACTGCTGCCATGCAAATTGACCGGAAAGGTTTAGCGAACGGGCGAACGCCCGGGCTTCCTCAAAGGATCGCATTCGGCTGAATCCCGTGAGGCTGGGCTCGCCGACACCCAGCCAATGCTTGACGCCGCCCCAACCGGAATGCCTGTAGACCAAGTTGGGATTGGACGGAATATTCGCCGGCCGCTGGACAAGTCCAGGCATCTTGCCGGCACAGTAGGCGCGCCACTGCCTGTCAGTCTTCAGCCCAAGTAACGCGGCAAAGGGTCGAGCCTCATCGTAAGGCAGAAAGTTTCGCTTGAAGTTGGCGACACGGTTCGTGCCCAGCCAATCACTAAAGCCACGCCATTCTCCCAAATAAACCTGCTGTGGATTGGACGGCACCTCCGGAGGTCTGGGCAGGCCGGCTATAAATTTTCCGGCCACCCAATTCCGGAATTCGCGAGATGACCTCAATTCCAGCGCGCGGACGAATTCCTGCGCGCGGGCGTAAGGCCAAAAATTGCCTGAAAGTGGGTGCGTGCCGAGCCTTTCCCCCTGTCGGTCTTCCGGGCAATCGGCGCCAGCCGGGTTGAAACGGAGCAGCATGGTTTGGTTGGCTTCACTGCGTGGCAACCGTGAGCACAAGCACACCGTCGCCGTTAAACGGACACACGATCACGCGCCGCGCGCCGCCCGGGATGTTTTCCGCCCAAATCGTCTGCCCGGTGATGGCCGCGATCCATTTTGCCTGGAACGCACCGGGTGCCGCTGAAAGATCAATTGTGAATTCGCCCGTGCCAGCGGGCCGGAACGCAAGATAGCTACGACCGGGCTCGGCGAGGCAGAAGCCGGTGCTTGCGAGCTCGCCGTGCGGGTCCAGCCGCGCGAGGTCGAACTCCGCGGCCAGCCGCGCCACTGCGCTCATCGCACTCCTACCCTCGGCGTAATCCGGAAAGTTGAACTGGTTGCGCTGGTAGTGCCAGCCGCGCGGCGCCGGCGAGTCAAACCACCGGGGCAGCGGGTTCCAAGGATCCATGAAGAGCAAATGGTGGCCCCGCAGAAAGCTCTTCCATACCCAGCGCGGATCGATGCCATGGCCCCAAAGGTGATCCGTATCGAGTGCTGATGGCTTGGCTTCATTCCAAGCCGGAGGATCATTGCGCATCATGGCCGCGGCCACTTCGGAAGCCATGCCCGGCCAGTCGGTATAGCCGGGCGAAACCCAATCAGCGTTCGCAAGCGCGGTCGGCACATCAACCGCTCCCTGGCCTGTTATGCCGATAAGATGCTGGCGGGGCTTGGTGCGCTCGTAATCGCGGAGCGTTTTGAGAATGAAAAGCTGCCAATCAGTCGTGCCGCCTTCGTTGATCACCTCGTAGAGGACATTATCGAGGTCGTAGACGGTATCCACGACCTTGCGCACGTAAGCCGCGTGACGCTCGCGCACCGCCGGATCGGCGAGATCGAGCACATCGTCGCTATTCGGGTCGCCGTTTAACTGCTGAAGATTGTTGGCGGCGTTAAGCGGGTGGCCTCGCCAGGCATTGCCTGGATGTGACCGCTTGGGCCGCGTGTAGCTGAAGCCCTGGAACAGCATCACGGCGCAGTAAATGCCGCGATCGCGACAGGCAATGAGGCGCGCCCGCATCCGGTCAAAATAAGCGTCGTCGAAGTGATCGAGATCAAACTTTGGCCCGCCATCGAGCGCCAGCCCAGGGCCGGTGCGACGGTAGGGCATTGGCGAGACGAGCATTTTTTCCTTGGTCCAGGTCGCCCAAGCCGCCTGCTCCCATGACCAGAACCGCTGGAAGTTAAACTGGTGCTCCGCCATGAATTCCACCCACGCCTCGTGATCGAAAGGCTTCTCTCCCGCCAGCCCCAGGTCCTGGAAATTCGCCCAGGTATGCGAGCCGACGAGATAAACCGCCCGGCCATCACGGTCGGCAAACCAGCGGGGATTCTGCGGGTGCACGGTGAGCGGCCCGCGCGTGGGGATGGAGGTGGCTGCGGCGACCGACCCTGAGATCAGGGTCAACCAGGTGAAGCCGACCAGACAGCGGCGCAGGAAGGATGAGCACATCAGGGGCAGTGGGTTTAGATGAAGATACCAGCTCTTTTCCCAGCGAACCATGAGGCTTCGTGCCCGATTCCTGAGGTTTTTACCCTTCTGCAGGCAGTTTTCGGGGCCGCCATAAATCTCAGATTATACGTGGCAACTCTCATGGTCGGCCGGTGGCCAAACTGTTAGCCTCATCGACCCATTACCCCCATGCCGCGCGTTTCGCTTGTCCGCCTCATCATCCTGTCATGCGCGAGCTTGCTCGCGAATTCCGCTCTGCTCCGCGCCTCGCCGCCTGCAGAACGCTTCGACCAACCCGATGAGCCCACCGCCCGCGCCATCCAGGAGCGGTTCGCCGACGATGCGCCGCTCCAAGCCGCACACTTCGACGCGCAGCGCGCGCCGGGCTCCAGCGCAGCCGCCGCCACCGATGCCCGGCAGATCTGGCCCGTGCTTGAAGGCTGGCTGAAAATCCCGCTCAACCGCACGACTGGCGCAGCCCTGCCCGCCCAAACAGTATTGCTGCCGGAAAACTGGGGCAAGGGACTCGAACGGCCCTATGTGGCCGCGTGGCATTTGCTGCGCATCCAGCTTACCCCGCCATCCGGACGCCAACTGTGGCTGCGTTTTGATTCGGTGGCGCACGCCGCGGAAATTTTCGTCAACGGCCGGCGCGTCGGCGCCCACCTCGGCGGCTACACGCCATTCGCATTGAACGTGACTGACTTTGTGCAACCCGGCGAGAATACCGTCGCCGTTTACGTGCGGGACGAAACGGCAGCGGTTGACCCCGAGCGTAAGATCGCCGTGAGCCAGGTCGGGGTGACGCGCCCGGGTGAGTGGCTCTCGCCCGGCGGCATCACCGGCGGCGTCTGGTTCGAACTGCGCATGCCGGTGCATGTGGACCGCCTGTCGGTGCACCCCTCAACCAGGAAAAACGAGCTCCGCGTGCGCACGCACCTCGCCGCCGGGCCGACCGCCGGCGCCACGGTCAGCCACGCCGTCTTTGCCTGGCCCGATGGCCGGGTCCCACTGCGGGAATTTTCCGCGGCCGAACTGCCGCCCGGCACCAACGCCAGCGAAGTGACCGTGCCGTGGAACGACGCAATTCGTTGGAGCCCCGAGCACCCAAACCTCTATGTATTGCGCACGACCGTGCACGCCGGCGAGCAACACGAGACGATCGAAACCCGCTTCGGCTTCCGCGAATTCTGGATCGAGGGACGCAACTTCATGCTTAACGGCCAGCCGATCCGATTGCGGGGCAGTTCACTCGCGCGCGACCTTGAAACCGCCAACACACCGGATGTCGGGCGGGCCTATGGCCGGGCCGTGTTTGAATTCATGAAACGCGAGCTGAACTTCAACGCCATCCGGTTTCACGCGACCATTGTGCCGCGTGAGGCTGCGCTCGCGGCTGACGAAGCGGGCGTATTGGTGGTCAACCAGAGCGCGCTGTGGTCCGCCATGCGCGGCTTTTACACGAACTCCGCCGACGAACTGCTGCGCAACCTCGAGCCCCAGTTTGCCGAATGGTATTGGCGCGACGCGAACAGCCCGTCAGTCGTGATCTGGGACGTGGAAAACGAAATGATTCGCGACGAGCGCACGCCCGAGCGCGAACGCTGGGTGCTGGCGCTTGATGGCCTGCTCAAGCGTCTCGATGCCAACCTCATCGTCGAACATTCGGGCGATGCCTGGTTCGCGCCCGACCAGTCGGTCATCCACCTGCACATGCAGGAGCAATATGCCGAGGCTATCCGCTCGTGGCAGGAGATTGGACGGGTGCCACTGGTGATGGGAGAATTCTGGGTCGGCGGCCGGGGCGGCGAGGGACGCCTGACCAACGGCCGGGAATATCGCGGCCGCGAGGACTGGCTTCGACAGGAATTGGCGCTTTACCGGGAAAATATGCTGGAGATGCGCTACCACGGCGTCTCCGGGGTGATGCCGTTCTGGCTCGACCGTTCGTTGCTCAAACGCACCAACGAGACGATTCGCCACGCCTTCGATCCTGCAAAGGACTCCATCTTCCAATGGGCCCAGCCCGCGCTCCGCAACTTCGGCGCCGAGGGGCTCGCACCCGTCGTCGCAATTATCTGGCCACGACGCGGCTCGGTTGCTGCGGGCACATCGCTCGCGCGGGAAGTCGCAATCTGCAACGACACCGAGGAGACCCAGACCCTGACCGTGACCGCGGAATTTGGCGCCGAGACCCGGCGCTGGACCACCACCCTCGCCCCGGCGGCGCAGTCGCGACACCCCGTATCGTTTCCAGCGTCTGGGAGCGGCACCCTGAAAGTCTCACTCATAGATGCGTCGGGCCGGACCCATGCGGGCGACAGCCTGGCCGTCCACGTCATTGACGCACCGGCGGAGATACAACCGGCAAGGCACCGGAATATCATCGTGATGCCCGCTCCTTCGCCCGCGGATGCCACCGCACTCCATGAATTGGGCGTGAATTACGAGACCGCCTCGACCATTCCGACTGACGCCGAGGGCACGCTGTTACTGGTCCCGCCCGGCGCGGCGCGCGAAGCGTTGGGGCGCAATCCAGCCGCCGTGCAAAACTACCTTCAAGCCGGCGGCCGGCTGTTGGTTCTGCCCCAGAACGCCCGACCGGAATGGTTGCCGGCGAGCCTAGCCTTCTGGTCGGCGTCAAAAAAATCCGCGCCCGAGTTTACGCAGGCCGGCTGGCCCGACTACACTCGACACCTCATGTTTGCCCGGGAAATCCCGCTCTACGCGCCCGGTCACCCCGTCTTCGCCGGCCTGACCGCCGAGGATTTCACCTGGTGGGCCGACGGCGACGGCCGTATCAGCGACGACACGTTTGCGCGTCCCTCCACCCTGGACCTGGCGGCCGGCGCGCCCTACCGCGTGCTGGCCGGCTGCACCCGACGCGAGAATGGGGCCCTCGTGGAAGCGGCGGTGGGCCGCGGCACGGCGGTGTTCTGCCAGGCGCAGGTGCTCACGCAGCGCGCCCACCCGGCGGCGCGGCGACTTCTCATCAACCTGTTGAACTATCTGGACGGTCCGGCGTGGAGCACGGCGCGCCAGCCGATCGCTTTGGCCGGTGATCTCACGCCTGCCCGCGTTGCCGCGATCACCGGCCTGCCTGCCACAGACTACGTGCCACTGGCATCGCAGGGCATGGTGCCGGCCATCGTGCTCGCGGGTGCTGGCGCGGACCCCGTCTGGTTGGATCGCGCAGCCCGCGAAGGGGCTACCGTGCTTGTGCTCTCCGCCGAAACCGCCGGCCGCCTGCCCGGCTATGCGGTGAACCGCGACGAAAGCCTGTGCTACGCCGGCACGCGCGCTGGTGCCGCGGACGATCCGGTTTTCTGGGGCGTGGCCATTCCATCCTTTGCTCCTCTCGCCCGCTCGCCCGTGAACGGAGGTCTGAGCCGGGTTCCCGCCGATGCCGGAATCGCACTTCAGGGCCTGACGCTGGCCCGCAGCCGCCTGCCGCGTGAAAGCACCACCGGCGCACGCAGTCTCGAGATGATGAACACCGGGCCGGCCATCGCCGCGATTGAGCGACGAGGTAAGGGCCGCCTGATTGTGACCACGATCGAACCCTGGAACCCCGCGGTGGAAAGCCATCGCCAGCTCCTCGCGACGTTGCTGGCCAACGCCGGTCTCGCCCTGCCGACCGAAGCCCCGCGCTCCTCTGTGCTCAGCGTCAAAAAGACCGTGCCGCTGCGCTTCGACGGCCGGCTGGGCGACTGGACGAATGACATGGAAGACAGCGCCGTCTCCCAGTTCAAACACGCCGATCCACTCGTCATCGGTAGTCAGGACGCCGTTTCAGGCCAAGCAACCGGCGATCTCGATCAATCCGGAGTGCTTTTTCTGCTCCATGATGCGCGAGCGCTCTATTTCGGCGGCATCGTCTTCTCCGCAAGCGAACCGCCGCAGATCGAGGCCGAAATCAACGGGCATAGCCTGCACTTCGATCTTGAAACTGGAAAGCTCGCCGTCGATGGCCGGAACATCGCGGACTTTACCTTCGCTCGCGGCAGCCAACCGGCCAACGAGATCGGCGACACCCGTCTGCTTCAGCTGGTGAAGATCAATCCACACATCAATTCCATGCATTCCGCGGGCGATGCACTTGGTTGCACGTTTGAGGCCGCCGTCCCCTGGTCCGTCTTGGGCCTGGCCGCCGTCCCACCGGAATTGCAGGGTTCCTTCCAGCTATCACGCTCGGGCAAGGCCACTCTTCGTCAACCCATCGGAGCAAAACAACTCCTGCTCCGTCTAGAAAAGTAGCCAAGATCAACCGTCAGTTCAGTGCCTCCTTTAGTGAGAGCGCTGGACGCACTTCCGCGAACCGCCTTTTGTTGAAAAAAGGCGGCTAACCTATCGGCCAATGGGAAAGCCCTTTGGACGGTCGTCGAATGAGCGATCAACTCAGGTTCCGCCGTCACCCACCAGCACGAGAGCGTCGCCCGGGGCAAGTTTCACGGTGGCGGCGACAACGGGACGGCCGGTTTCGGCGTCCAGCATTCCGGCGGGCACGGCAACTTCGACGGGGTCGCCCTTTTCTGCGGGGTTCACCGCGACGTAGCCGTGTTGAAACTTGCGCACATATACGTCCGTGCCGGGAATCTGGAGCGCGGAAATGTCATTGGGCTGCGAGGGATGGCCGATCCGCGCGAGCAACAGCGCCGGCCAGGGCGTGGCGGTGGGCGCGTGACCCTCGTCGGACTGGACGGCGAGCGGCAGGCCGAAGGACGTGGCGCGCTCAGCGGTGACCGTAAGGAGATAGGAGGCATAGCCGTAACGAAGCAGCCGGGCGTGATCGGGCAGGTCGGAGTTGAAGCGTCCGGCGAGGTAGCCGGCGGCGCCGATCATGGCAATGACGTGGCGACGGGTGCGCGAGGCGTCGGCCAGGACGTTCACGTTGCGCAGCCAGATCTTGCCGGTGACGGGCTCGTAGGTGGTCGGCGGCGGACCGGGAATGACGGGGTCGGCGACGCCGCGGGCGATCTTTTTCGGGGGCGCGGCCTTGGGCACGAGGAACGAATCCTCAAAGCAATAGCCATTGAGCTGACCGCTCGTTTCGGGGTTGTTGATCAGGATCTTGCTGCCCTGCTCGTAAGAGCCGCCGACGTGGTTGGCATAGATCACGGGATCGCGGCCGGTCTGCTCGCGGACGAGAGCGCGGACGTTGCGGATGTAGACCTGGAGCGCGGCGAGGCTGCTGGCAAAATCATGCTGGCGGCCGGCGGCGGGATTCCAAGTCAGGCCGCGAATGGGCCGGCCAAGGGCATCGCAGATATTGCCCGGCTGCGGGCTGAAGGTGTCCCACCAGGCGCCGTCGAACCCGGCGCGCATGACCTCAACGACACAACGGGCCTTGTAAGCTTGCCCTTCGGGCGAACTGGGCTCGACGGAGTAGCGGATGCGGTTATTGGCGCCGGGCCAGCTGTCGCTGAAACGCGCGCTCGGGCGGTCGCGGTTGCCGAGGTAAACCGGACCGAGCGCCGGCGTGCCGGCGGCGTGGGCGGCCGGCGTGCTGCGATCAAAACCGCGCTCGACGACAACCTTGCCCGTGGCGGCGTCCACCGCGGTGACTTTCATGAGTTCGTCGCCGAGGCGGAGCCAGTAGCAGAAGCGTGAACGGTCCTTCAGGTCGAGGCTGTCGGCGGTGCTGGCGACGACGGCGAGTTCGCCGGCACGCGGCTCGGTGAGGGTGAACTCGCGCGTAGTGGCGTCGAGATCGTGGGCGAGTTTGGCAACCTGGATCATGGCAATCCCGCGGCGAAATTCCTTTTCGAGCCAGAGGACGTCGGCGCCGTTGGTGGTGGAGCCGCCCATGTAGACGATGACGGGCGGTGAACCGGCGGGACGCGCATCGCGCGCGAGGCGCAACGGCGGGGTGTCGTCAAAATAGGCGAGCCGGGCCGCGGCCACCACCTCACCGAGCGGCGCGCCGGCCACAGGTTGCTCGCGAAGGTCCGCCTGGACGATGGCGCTGATCGGATAGGCGGGCGCACTGGCGGCGGCAGCCGGCGCAGAGTTTGCCGGAGCGGAACAGGCGGTGAGCACGCAGGCGGCGGCGAGCAGGAAGGGCGATGATTTCATGAGGGCGGATTCAGGTTAGGGTGTTGTCAAAAAGTTCCCAGATTTCGCCGTTGGGACCGGCAAAGAAAGCGATGCGCGCGGGCAGGTCGGGGTGGTCGTTGGTCGCCATCAGCCGGACGTGCGCCGGTTCGAAAGTGACGGCGCAACCGGCGATGCGCACGGCGGCGATCACCTGGTCCACGCGGGTAGCGCGAAGCGCAATGTGCCGGAGAGCCCCATCCGGGGCTGGCGTGGCGGCGGGATCCTCGAAGATTTCAAGGTAGTTACCATCCCCGACGTCGAGGAGTCCAGCGCGCTTACCGCTTTTCATCGTCCAGGTGACACGAACCGTGAAGCCCAGCGTTGCGGTGTAGAATGCCACGGACTTGTCCCAGTCGCGCGTTTTGAGCGCCACGTGGTGGAAGCCGCCGCCGCCCAGCATTTGATTTGTGCCCATCGGATAGGTCGTGCGGAGGATCGTTACGGTGCGGACTTCAAGCTGACCGGCCGGTAGCCACCCCGCAGGCGAAAGCGCAGGGCCAGCAAGCCGAAGATAACCGCCAGCACCAGCGGCAACATGGCGATGCGGCCCAAGGTCTCCAATCCCGCGGCCGCCTGAATGGACATCCATTGTGCGGCCGGATCGCTGCCGGCGGGAGCGGCGGCCAGCATTGCGGCGGTGACTCCGGGCGGAATCCGACCCGCAATGCCCTGGTCGTAAATGTGACCCATCGCAGGCAACACAAAACTCACACTCAGCATCCCCGCCCCGCCCATAATTGCCAGGCCTAGCGCGCCGGTGCGCGGAAACTGTTCGGCGACATAACCGAGCATCGTTGGCCAGAAGAAACAAATACCCACGGCAAACACCGTGGCCGCGGCAAAAAGCATCAGACCCGACGAATGGCTCATGGCATAGAGCCCGAGCGCACTGAACACCGCCCCAAAGAAAAGCAGTCCCGGGGCCGACATGCCATGCAAGAAGACCCCGGCAAACTGGCGGCCGACCGCCATCAGGCCGGTGATCCACACCAAGACCAGGATGCCCGGAGCACCTGCGGTGGTCAGAATCTTGGGGATCCACTGCCCCGGCCCAAGCTCGCTGGCCGCGGTCAACAGCATGCAGCCCACCATGAGCAGGAACATCGGGCTGAGGCAGGCACGAAACATGGCCCCGGTCGACACCCCTTGCGCCACGCGTTCGGTGCGGGGAAACTCTTGGGCGAGAAAACGCCAGCCGTAGGCCATGGTCGGCAGCAGCATTAGCCCGAACTGCCAGCGCCAGCCAAAGCCCCCGTGTCCCAACGCGTAGGCAAGCAGGCCGCCAATCACGATGCCGCCGGGGAACCAAACGTGAAACTTATTGAGCCGGGTCGTCTTGTCGTCCGGGTAAAGCGTCGCAATGAGCGGATTGCAGGCCGCCACGACCAGCCCGTTGGCCAGGCCGAACAGAAGCGTGCCCGCATAGAGGGTGCCATAGCCGCCCGCCGCGATCGTCAGGCCGATGCCGGCGAGGTGGCCGGCAAAGGCGAGCCAGACAATGCGTTTCAAGCCGAGTGCGTCGCACAACGGGCCGCCGAGGACCATGGCGAGCGTGAAGCCCCAGAAGGCCGTGCTGTTGATCCAACCCAACTGTTCGTTGGTGAGATGGAATTCCCCACCCCAGGTGGCCGTGGCTTCGCCGCGCAACGCGAAGCTCATGGCGGTGACTACGAGCGCCAGACAGCTGGCATGAAATAGGCGGGCGGGATTCATATGATAGGTTTTCTCAGGCGAGGCCGATCCGGGCCAGGACTTCGGGTGGCGGGCCGGCAAATTCTCCCAGCGGCATGTTGCCAACGTAGCCGATGTCCTTAATGCCCTCCGGCGTGGTATAAAAACCGCCGGCGGTAAGATCACGGAATCGCTTGAAGAATTTTGCGCCGTCGCGGAATTCGGGCGCCGCGGAGGAAACGTGACGCACGTCGTCACAAATCGCCTGCGCCTGGGCTTCGGTGAGACCGGTGAAGGCGTGCTGAAACCGGCGCTGCGCCTCGGCCTCGATCCACGCCAGGCCGGGCAGAATGAGCGCGGCATCGGCCTGCTGTTCGGGATAAGGCGCGCTGATCCACTCGTCCAAAAAATCGGGCACACCCACGGCGGCGGCGCCGGGCGAACGGTCGTCGGCGGGGATAATGATGTCGCAAAGGGCGGTGGCCGTGGCCCGCTGGGCCGGGGTGAAGGTGCGAGGCCACAAGGCCGCTTCCCCGCCCTTCAACAAATCGGGATCGAGGCCGTAACCGGCGGTGCCGGGCGGCACCGGCGCCCCTTGCACGACCGGGCGGATGAGCGAGACGCCGATGACGGCGGCCACCCATTTCAAGGCGGTGCGACGGTCCATGACGCGGGCGGCAGGCAGCGGGTTCATGAGATATTCCTTTTTTTCATCTCCTCCAAGAGGTGGTCCGCGGCGCGCCAGGCGAGCGCCATGATGGTGAGCGTGGGATTCTTGTCGGGGCTGGAGCAGAAACTGGCGCCGTCGGCAACGATGACATTCGGTGAATCCCAAACTTGGCCCCAGCAATTGGTGACCGAATCGGCGGCACGCTCGCCCATCCTGGCGCCGCCCACCTCATGAATGATGGAACCGCCGGGCTTGATGGCGCGGGCGCCGTCGGTGGCAGGTTGATTGCGCACCCGCCCACCCATTGCCCCGATCAGCGCGGCGAAAGTCTTCTCCATGTGCGCCGCCTGCCGGGTCTCGTGTTCCGACCATTCCCAGTGGAAACGCATGACGGGGATACCCCACTTGTCCTTCGTCGTGGGGTCGAGCTCGCAGAATGATTTTTCGTTGGGGATCATTTCCCCGCGTCCGTTAAAGCCGATGAAAGATCCGTAATAGCGGCGGGCGTCCTCCTTGAGCTTCCTCCCATAGGACCCGCCGGTGAGCCATTCGAGATTGGTGCCAGTGCCCATGCCCGGCTCGCCGCGGCCGCTCTTGAACTCGACATGATAACCGCGGGGGAAATCGAGTTTGCCGGCCTTCTGCTCCGCACAGAGCCACCAGGGGATATACACATGCGCTCCGCCGGCGCCGTCCTCATTGTGCGGGGGAAGATTTTCCAACAGCGGGATCTGACCGCTGAGGCCACCGCCAACGGTATCCATGATGTAACGGCCGACGCGCCCGCTCGAGTTACCCAAGCCCTGCGGGTGCCGGCTGGACTTGGAATTGAGCAGCAATCGGACGCTCTCGCAGGAACCGGCGGCGAGGATGACCGCGCGGCCGGCCGCGTGGTGAGTCTCGCCGGTAGTCTTGTCGACGAAGGCAACGCCCGTGGCCCGACCCGCCGCATCCACGGTGATTTCACGCGCCATGGCATTGGGGAGAATATCGAGGTTGCCGGTGGCAAGCGCGGGCGGCAGGTGGACGGTGGTGGACTGGTAGGTCGCCCGGATTGAGCAGCCGCGACCGCAGGGCGTGGCCCAGAAACAGGCCGCCCGCGACTGGATATCCTCCGCGAGAATCCGGCGGGCCTTGGGATTGTTGGGATGGAGCCTGGCCGGCAGGGTAGCGGGATCGAGTCGCTTGGTCATCACCGCGCGGTGCGCCGGAACGATGGGAATGCCGAGCGATTTGCCCCGCTCGCGGGCCAGCAGTTCGCCGGCGCGAGCCTTCGGAGGAGGCTGCAACACTCCCGGAGAGGAGTGCGGCACGTTCTCGATGTTTTCGTTGGTTCCGTAAACGCCGATCAGCAGTTCCACCTTGTCGTAGTAGTCCGCAACATCCTCATAGGCGATGGGCCAGTCGAATCCGAGGCCGTCGCGGCTATAAGGTTTGAAATCGTATGGGCCGTTGCGCAGGGCCACTCGCGACCAGTGGTTGGTGCGACCGCCGAGCATGCGCGAGCGCCACCACCAAAATTGCTTTTGTGGATCCGTCGAGGCCTGCGTATAGGGCTCGCCCGGGACGTTCCACCCGCCGCCCACCGTGGCATCGTAGAAGCCAAACGGTTTGTCCGGCGTATCGGCGCCGCGCAGCGGGGCTTCGCGGTTGGTTTGGAACATAGGCGTCTCCTGAATGGGATCGTAGTTCCGGCCGGCCTCGAGCATGAGGACCTTGGCGCCCTCCATGGCGAGCGTGTAGGCAGACTGGCCGCCGGCCGCGCCTGAGCCGATAATCACGACATCATACCTCGCCTGTTTCCTGCTGCTGGTGATGACGGGCATGGGGCGGATAATTATTTGGCTGGGCTAGGAGCGGCGGGGACCGGGGGCGGCAGCGTGGGCTCGCCCCGGACCCAGCCGAGCGAAGCGAGGAACCGGTCGGCGGCGGTCACGGTTTCGTAGAAATAACGACCGCCGGCCACATTGCGATTGAAGAAGGCATGACCCTGGCCGGCGTAGAAGATCACCTCGCAGCGCGCGCCGGCGGCCAGCATGGAGGCTTGGAAACGCCTGATCTGGAGCGGGGGGATCGTGGTGTCCTTGTCGCCGTGAAAAATTATGGTGGGCGGCGCGGCCGCAGTAACGTGGTTGGCCGGGCAATTTTCCAGATACTCGGCCAGCTTCGGACCGAAGCGCGCCTCGAACGTGGCCTCGGCGGCCTCGGCCGGACGGCTGCCGATGACGGGGTTGAAGAGCACGACGGCGGCAGGCGCGAGCGGGATTTTCAGATCGTCGGCCGGATCGTCGCCACCGGGCGAGAGGGCGATTTGCGCCGCGAGGTAACCGCCGGCGGAGCCGCCCCCCACCCCGAGGCGGGCGGGATCAATGCCGAGTTCGGCGGCGTGCGCACGCACCCAGCGGAAGGCAGTGCGGGCATCCTGCACGCAGACGGTGGGGAGATCGCAACCCTTGTAGTCGCCACCGGGGAGCAGGCGGTATTCGACGGTCACGCAGACGAGGCCGCGCGTGACGAGATACTCGCTCTGGCCGGCGAGCTGGTTGGCGTTGCCGCCGGTCCAACTGCCGCCGTGGTAGAACACCAGCGCAGGCCGGCGGTCGGCGGCCGACCAGTCGGCGGGCTTGAAGACGAAGACGCGCAGTTCGCGGTCGCCGGCTTTCTTGTAGACATGCGGCTCGCCGCGCAGCACGGCCTCGGCGGCGCGAAGCGCGGGTGAGGCGGCGGCGAAGATCAGGACGAGGGCGGCAAGCGGGCGGGAAATTTTCATGGTGCAGCTGAAGTGGAAACGGGGTTTGCCATCGTTGGCTCGCCGGCGAGCCAACCGAGCGAGGCGAGAAAGCGATCGGCGGCGGTCATCGTCTCGTAGAGATAGCGGCCCCCGGCCTTGTCGGCGTTGAAGAAGGAATGTTTCTGGCCGGCGTAGAGGATGACTTCGCAACGGTTTCCGGCGATGCGCATGTTTTCCTGGAAGCGGAGGATCTGCGCGGGCGGGATCGTGGTGTCGAGTTCGCCGTGGAAGATGATCGTGGGCGGCGCGCCGGAGCCGACGTGGTTGGCCGGCGAGTTTTTCAGGAAATCGTCGAGGCGGGCACCCTGGCGTTCCGCCATGCCGGCATCCACGGGATCGCCGACGCGGGTGCCGAGCGCGGGGTTGAAGAGCACAAGCGCAGCGGGCGCGAGCGGGATGGCGCGATCGTCCGCCGGATCGTCGAAGCCCGGCACAAGGGCGAGCATGGCGGCGAGGTAACCGCCGGCCGAACCGCCCCCCGCGCCGAGGCGCGCCGGATCGATGCCGAGCTCGGCGGCGTGCGCGCGCACCCAGCGGAAAGCTGACTTCGCATCCTCAATGCAGGCAACGGGCACGGTGCCGGGTTGATAGGTGTCCTTGGACAGGAGGCGGTATTGGACGCTGAGGGCGACCATCCCGCGCGTGGCGAGGTAGGCGCTCTGCCGGGCCATCTGCACAGGCGTGCCCTGCACCCAACCGCCCCCGTGAAAAAAAACGATCGCGGGCCGGCGGTCAGTAGCGCGCCAGCCGGCAGGCTTGAATACGTGGAGCCGCAGCTCGGTGTCGCCGACACGCTTATAGGTGATGAACTCACCAACGGGCGGCGGCTCGATGCCGTGTAGCAACAGCGGGCTCAGCAGGACGGCGAGGAGCAGCGCGCCCCGGAACATGGGATGGGCGGCGTTCACGCGGGACCGGTGAGGTTGCCGTGCTGGGCGACCGTGCCGGTGAAGCCACCGGCCGGCTGCACGGGCACCCGCGCGGTGCGGAGATGATTATCGGACAGCGCGATGTCGGTGGTGGCGGCGCCGGCGACCTCGACGAAAACATCCACGGGCTGGAGCGCACGACTGCGGCGGATGGCGGCGGTCCGCACGTCGCGGAGGCGAATGAAGTGCTCGCCGTGACTGTCGGCCTTCAGACCGTCGAGCTCGAGGTCGGCGACATCCTCGGCGACGAGAACGGAGCGGTAGTCGGGCGCGGCGAGGTCAAGGCGGACGTTAGCGAGGGTGATGCCCTGCGCATGACGGATGTAGAACCCCCAGCACGGCAGGATGCCGAGCATATCGTTCTCGGGGTAGCGCTTCTCCTCCTCGGGAATGTCGGTACGTTTCGCCTCCTCGGCGGTGCCGCCGCCGGGGCAGGTGAAGTGGACATCGGAGATCGAGATATTCTCCACGGGGTGACCCGGTAGGCCTCCGATGATAACAGTATTGGCGATGCGGTAGGGATAGGAGCGGCGATCGGGCGAGGCGAAGCCGTGACCGCCTTGGTAGAGAAACTCGTCGGGGAGCAGGCGCGCGCGGAGGCCGCGGATGGTAATGTTGCGCAGCCGGCCGATGGGCTGGGGCTGCGGGATGTCCTTGAAGCCGAAATCGCGGGCGCGGTTGCCGATCTTGAAGAAGAGCGGCGCGGAGACGTTGAACATGGAGAGGTTCGTCACGGTGACATCCTCCAGCACGCCGCCGTCGACGGCCTCGAACTTCAGGCCGCCGAGCCGGCAGTCGTGGAAAACGCAGTTCGAAATGGCGATGTTGCGGAAGCCGCCGAGGGACTGCGTGCCGAACTTGAGGGCGGAGCTGCGGCAGGTGAGCACGCAGTTGGTGATGACGATGTTCTCGCTGGGCGCGGGAAAGGAGCTCTTGAAGACGAGGGCGTCGTCCACGGTGTTGACGGTGCAGTTGGCCACGCGCACGTCGCGGCTGCTGTCGATGATGATGCCGTCCTGCTGGACGAAGTCCTTGCTGTAAACGCCGAGGCCGTCGACGGTCACATGGTCGCAGAGGGCGAGGTGGACGGCCCACATGGCCGCGTTGGTGATACGGAAATCGCGCAGGACGACGCGGTGGCAGCCCTTGAGGAAAATGCCGCGGGGGCGCGGGCCGCTGGCGACGTCAAGCGGCTGAATCTTGGGCCGCGGGGGGAAGGGCTGGCCGGCGCCATCGATGGTGCCGCGGCCCTCGATGCCGATGTTGTGGGCGGTATCGGCGTAGATGAGCGTCCAGATCTCGAAGCCGCCGATGTCGAGGTCGCGCGAGCCGAAGGGCTTGGCGGGATAGTCGGCCACCTGCTGGCTGCCGCGAAGGGTGGCGCCGCCGGCGAGGTGGAGCGTCACATGCGTCTTCAGGGTGATGGTGCCGGAGACGAAGGTTCCGGGCGGCAGGAGCACGGTGCCGCCGCCACCGGCGGCGCAGGCGTCGATCGCGGCCTGGAGGGAGGCGGTGTCGAGCGTGACGCCATCGCCCTTGGCGCCGTGATCGCGGACATTGTAAACGGGGCCGGTGAGCGGGGCGGCCACGGCGGGCGCGGCGCCGGCCGGCACGGCAGCGGCAGCGGCGCCAGCGAGGGCGGCGGCGCCGGCGAGCGGGAGTTGCGACACGAAGCGGCGGCGGGAAAAATCCGTCATGGGAGGAGGAGCATTTCGGGTGGAGGACCGCTCAGGCGGGGGCCGGAGCGAGCGTTTTCTTCACGTAAGGCACATTGCCGTCGTAGTGACCAGGCACCTCGACCCAGCCCAGCAATTGGGTGGAGGCAAACTCGGAGGTGAAGTAGCCCAGCAGCGTGAGGTCCTTCATCATGCGGAAATAGTGCGGAACCGGCCGCGCCGGATCGTCCTTTTCCTCTGTTCCGGCCTCGCCACGGGCCTGGCGGGAGCGCCGCCGCAAGGCGGCGGTGTGCGCCTTCTGTTCGCGGTCGAGTTCATTGAGAAACGCGGTGCGCGCGGCGGCCGGGCTGTCGGAGAAGCTCCCGCCGTGACGAGCCGCGAAATCCGCGGCAAGCTGGCCCAGCCCGGCTTTGAAGGCGGCCTGCTCGGCCGGGTAGTAGCAGTCGGCCACCATCATCACGATGAAGGCCCCGATGCCCACGGCCTTGGCCCCGGGCGCGCCCGGGGTGGCGGGAATAATGGTCTCGCCGATCTCATCGAGCAGAGCCAGGTCCGCGTCGGAGTAACCGGCCGCACCAGCATCCGACCGCCCGATGCGATCAGCGAGCAAGCGGGGACCCACAACCGAGGCGCCCAGGAAAACAGCGAGGCGCACGATGGCTTCACGGCGGGATAGGTTCATGGCGGGATCAGAGGTTGCCGCGCTTGAGTTCGGCCACGGCGAAGTCCGCCGCGCGGGCGGTGATCGCCATGTAGGTGAGCGAGGGATTCACGCAATTGGCCGAGGTCATGCAAGCGCCGTCAGTGACGAAGACATTGGGCGCATCCCATACTTGGTTGTGAGCATTGAGCACGGAGGTCTTCGGGTCGCGCCCCATGCGGGCTGAACCCATTTCGTGAATGCCGCGACCGAAGTTGTAGCCACCGTCGTTCCGACGGACGTCCTTCACGCCCGCGGCCTCCAGCATCTCGGCCGCGTCGTCCTGCATGTCGCGGCGCATCTTCAGCTCGTTGTCACGGATCGAGCAATCCATCGCGAGCACCGGCAAGCCCCATTGATCCTTCTTCTCAGGATCAAGCGTGATGCGATTATCATGATACGGCAGGATTTCACCGAAGCCGCCAAGACCCATCGTCCAGGGGCCGGGCTCGCTCAGCGCCTCCTTGAGCTCCGCCCCGACGCCGAGCTCGCCAATCTCACGCGCCCAGCCCTGGCGGCTGGCGCTGCCCTGATAGCCGAAGCCGCGGAGATAGCCGCGACCTTCATCGCCGTGCAGGTTGCGGAAGCGGGGCACGTAGCAGCTGGTGGGACGACGCCCGTAGATGACGCGATCCGCAAACCCCTCGACCCGACCGCTGGCGCCGGCGCGCAGGTGATGGTCCATGACATTATGCCCGAGTTCACCACTGCTGCTACCCAATCCGTCTGGCCAGACTTCCGTGGCTGAGTTCATGAGCAACCAGGCGCTGTTCAAGGCGGAGGCACAGACGAAAACAATCCGGGCCTTGAATTCCACCGTTTGCCGGGTTTCCGCGTCGAGAATCTCGACGCCTGTCACGCGCCTGGCGTCGCGATCGTAGAGCAGGCGTTTGGCGATGGAGAACGGACGCAGCGTGAGGTTGCCGGTCCGCATGGCCGCCGGCAACGTGGAGGATTGGGTGCTGAAATAAGCGCCGAAGGGACAGCCGAGCCAGCACTTGTTGCGAAACTGGCAATTGACGCGATCCTGGTGCGGCTGCGTGAGGTTGGCGGTTCGGCCGATGATCAGGCGGCGGGTGTCGTTAAAGTGGCGGCGAATGCGCGCGGCGACCTCCTTCTCGACACAATTCATCGACATCTGCGGCAGGAATTCGCCGTCTGGCAACTGGGGAAGGCCCTCTTTTGAACCGCTGATGCCCGCAAATTTTTCGACGTGCGAATACCACGGCGCGAGGTCAGCGTAACGGATCGGCCAGTCGACCGCGATGCCTTCTTTGGCATTGGCCTCGAAATCGAGGTCGCTCCAGCGATAACTGTGGCGGGCCCACATCAGCGAGCGTCCGCCCACATGGTAGCCGCGAAACCAGTCAAAGGGTTTCTTTTCCGTATAGGGGCTGGCGGCCTCGTTGACCCAGAAATCGGGATTACCCTCGTTGAGCACGTAATCGCGGCGCAGGACAGGATGGGCTTCGCGCGCGGCGATGGTGTCACGCCCGCGGTGGGGAATCTCCCAGGGCTGCTTGAGCGCGTTTACATAGTCCTTGATGTGCTCGATATTGCGGCCGCGTTCGAGCAGCAGCACTTTCAGGCCTTTTTCGGTCAGCTCCTTGGCAGCCCAGCCGCCGCTGATGCCAGAGCCGACGACAATGGCATCATAGGTGTGAGTATCGGTCGCAGACATTTGATGAAGCGGCGATCAGAAGGTGAACTTCCAGGGACGATCGAACGCGCTCGAACGGCCGCTGATCGCGGCGAGGGCGTCGTGCGGGAAATCGGAAGTGAAATCGCTTTCTCCGCGCGCCCCGACGTAATTCCACACGATATGGTTGAGATGCATCTTGTTCAGGGCGAAATCCACCATTTCCGTCATGGGCACCGGCCGCGCCTTCGCGCGCTCCGCCGTGGTCGTGGAGTGAGGCTCGGTATGGCGGAAGCTGTCGTTCTGCATCGCGGCACAAAGGGGAATGATGCCGTGGTATTTCTCGTAATAAGGATGCAGTTCCTTCGCTTGCGTGGGCTGGAACGGCAGGATGTCCGGCGCGCCCAGCATGCCGCGGATTTCCCGCAGGTATTCGCCAACGAAACGGGCCGGCCCCTTGATATTCGCGTCGAAATTGGCGTTGGTGTATTGGCAGACCTGCGTGTGGGGCAGAGCCTCGCGGGCAACACGAAGGCGGTCGTGAATGGCGGCAAGGTGTTTCTCCGTGCTGTAGTCGGCGCCGACGAGGAAATGCAGCGTATGCGTCTCCTGCAAAAGCAGGCACTCAAAGAGTGGGTTTGAGTCGTAGCGACGGCCGAGTTCGCGCAGTAGTTTCAGGTAGCGTTCATTAACGCGAGGATCCCAACGCCGCGGCAAAGAGCCGCCGCCGCCGCGGAGGATTGGCTTGCTGTTGGTCGTCATATCGAGGCGCACGACGCCGTCATAGTCCGTGGCGATGTAATCCGGCACATCGACGCCATCCTTGGAAAACGATTTGTCGCCCAGGAAAATCATTGTGGGCTTGCCGATCTTCTCGGCCCGGGCAAAAACCCGGTCCACCGCGGCAAAATCGTAGTTGTCCTTGCTCTTCTCCAGCGAACGCCAGGTGAACCGATAGTCCGTGCCCCGAATGCCGGGATGCGCGACGCAGTCCATCATGGCACGGAATCTCTCGGGCGAGTTACCCTCCCCCACCGGCATGTCGAGGTAGTGGCCAGGCCGGAAACGGATGAGTTTTCCGATTGGGTCGTTTGGATCGAGCACGCTCCCCGCGGCCGGAGCCGGCGCATCAGCCGCGCGGGCAATTGCGGTGGACAGGCTGAGACCGAGCGCGGAGGCACAGGTCCAGCCGGCGGTTTGCTTCAGGAAGGCGCGACGGGTGAAGGGAGAGGAAGCCATGGTGTCGAAACCGGGGAAAGGGCCGGCAGGGGGTTGAAGAAGGCGATACCAAGCCCGGGAGCCTCGCGGCTGCATGGCATGGACCGCCTGAAAGCAGTGGATAGCACCGTCAATCTAGCCGTTTGGCGGCGGCCTGACCATGAGAGATGCGGTTTAATATTTGAGATTTCCCCCGCACCCCGGGCAAGGCGGGATGCAAGGGACAAAAAAACAGGGTCCGCGGACCCTGTTTGTGTTCAACCGCCGGTCCTGAGAATCAGAAGGCGAAACGGTTGGTGAGGACCCACTCGCGCGGGTCGTTGAACTTGTAGTTCAGCAGGTCACCGGCGGCATTCTGCCGCAGGATGACGAACTTGTCGTTGTCGAACACGTTGTCGACGTTGAGCTGGATGGTCCAGTTGACGTTGTGGCCAAAGGCGCGGAACTTGCGGCGATAGGACACGTTGATGTCAGTGAAGGTTTGCTCGTCACCCAGCACGAGGGTGGATGGGCTGCCAGCAGCCGCGGGCGCCACGTAGCGAATGACGGGGGCCGAGCCCCACCGGATGCCGAGACCCGCGCTGAAACCCTTGAGGCGGCCGGAGTCGAAGTCATAGGAAGTGCGCAGGTTGAAGCGCTGGGGAATCTGGCCGAGCGGCCGGCGGCCATTGGCGAGGACCACGGCATTGAAGAGGTTGGCGTCAATCAGGTCGATCTGCTCCTGGATCGTGTCGACCGTGGCATTGCCATCACGGGCGGCCGGGGCGAGCCCGGTGCCGCGACCGACCAGATACATGCGGGCACGGTCACCCTGAGTCCAGTAGGCGCGGTTGAACTCGATGTAGTTCACCATCTCGGGCGCGATATTGCTGCGAGCGGTCTTGGTGCGGGTGTAGTTAAAGAAGAAACGCCAGTTTTTCGTGAAGTTGGCGGTCATATCCACTTCGTAGCCCTGCGTGCGCGAGGAGAAGGTGGACCCGGTGTTGAGAATCGAGCCGGTGACGATGGGGGTGCCATCGGGGTTGGGGACGCCGTTGGCGGCGAGCGCATTCCAGAGGCTGTTCATCTGCGCCTGCGAAACGGAGCTGGTGAAATCGAAGTCGTTGTCGGCCGAGGTCTGGAAGTAGAGCGCGGAGATGAAAATCTTCCGGTCCAGGAGGTCCAGCTTGACGCCCATATCCTGGCTCTTGCCCTCCGCGCGGGGCGGGAGCACACCGGCCTTGCTGCCGTCGGGCGAAGGGATGGCGCCGCTGCTGAGCGGCAGGCCGCTGTTCTTGGCGCGGCTGTAAGTGAGCCCCAGCCACTTGGTGGCATGATAGACCCCGCTGAAAGAGAGATTGGTGGCGCTGGAATCGAAGCCGACCTGATCCTTGATGGCAACGAAGGGACCGCTGGTGAACCCGGCCTGGGTCGAGCGGACGCCGGTGGAGTTGTAGTTGGTGCGGTTCTCCCGGCTCATGCCGAAGACCGTGTTGATCCGCTTCTCCCAAAAATCGCTCTGGATCATGCCGATGAAGGTCTTGGTTTCCGTGGCGTTGTCGAAAATTGCGTTGGCTTGGAATGGCAGCCAGTCGGTCTGGTAGGTGCGGCCGGCAATGGGATCGGTCAGGTTGCTGCTGCTCTTCACGCGCCAGTCGGCGGTGAGAAAATTGGAAGGCGAACCATTGATGTCGAAATAGGTGCGCCGCCAGATGCGGTTGTTGGCATTGTCCGCTGACGCGATGGACGGGGCGTTGGCCGAGACGACGAACTCGCGCAGTTGGAGGGCGGAGACCTTGTCGTAGTTGTATTCGCCCACCCCGGCGATGGTGTGGGAACCGAAGATGCGGCCGAGGTCGAACTTGTAGCTGCCGCTGGTGCGGAAGGCGTCGAGCCGGGTGTCGCGATAGTTGCGCTGGGTCTGCGTCTCGACGTAGGCCTGCCCGGCGTAGGGATTGGCGGCGCCGGTGGGCAGCGTGGGGCTGGGGTCGAAACGGATATACTGGCTGAAGTTTTGCTGGGCGTCGACGTTGAGGGTGCTGTCATCAAGGCGGCGGGCGGCAAACTCGACGTTAAGGTTGGGCGTGAAAGCATGGGTGAGAAAAGCGGAGAGCCTGGTGTAATCGCCGGTCTGGCCCATGCCGGGCCCGAGAATGGAAACCTCCCGCGGCACACGGTCGAAGTCGGTGAGCACGGGGTCGTTGGCGTTGCGGGCGGCGGTGCGGGTCTGCGCGGATTTGTTCATCAGCGTGCCGTCGTTTTCGGTAAAGACGAGCCAGGTGGCGGTGGCGGCAGCGTTGCGCTCAGTGCCCTGCGCGGCGTTGGCCACGGCGCTGAGCGGGCTGCCGGCGCCAGTCCAAACGGTGTAGCCGTCGAGGGCGGTGAACGTGCGGTTGCCGTGGCGGGCGATGTTCCCGTGCTCAAGCTCGGCGTTGACCTCGGTTTTTTCGGCAAGCTTCCACTTCACGGTGCCAAAATACCGGTCGGCATCACTGTAAGTGTTGTTGCGCCACCCGCCGAGTTCGGTCTTCACGGCAGCCAACCGGATGGCCACCTTGTTTGGCACCACAACGACGTTGTAATCTCCCTCTGTGCGGTAGCCATCATAAGAACGCACCTGGGCCGCCACGGAACCGCTGTTGGCGTTGAGTTTCGCCCTCTTGCTGGTTGTGTTGATGATGCCGCCCGGGCTGCCCACGCCGAAGAGAATGGCGTTGGGACCGCGCGCCTGCTCGATGCGCTCAGTGCTGAAGGTGTCGGTGTTGCCGCCGTTGGTGAAAAAATTGGTCGTCACTTCGCCGCCGCCGAGGCCGCGCATACGCAGGGGCTTGGCGGAACCAAAGAGACGGTTCTGACCGCCGGCATCCTCACCGAAATCATACTCCGTGCTGATCATGTATTTGGCGAGGTCCTCGGTGCTGGTGATGGCGGTATCGAGAAGAAACTGCTCGGTGAAGACGGATACCGGCGAAGCCATGTCCTTCAGATCGGTCTTGAGGCGGCTGCCCGAGAGGGAACTCTGCGCCTGGTAGCCGCGATCCTCGCTGGCGTTGACGGTGAAGGGACTGAGCTCGATGGTCTCCTCAGGCGGTCGAGTGGCGACTGAAGCGGTGTCCGCGGGAGCTGATGTCTGGGCGGAAGCAATCACGGCGCCGGCGCCAAGGAGCGCCGTCAAAAAAAGTCGCCGGGCCGTGGCGACGGGGGAAACAGAAGCGAAGCAGGGTTGCATGGTTTTGGTGGGGGTTAAGTCGATAGACAAACGCACGGAGCGATTCGGGAGCAGGCCGGGAAGCTCGGCACAGCGCAGAGCGTTGAGTAAAATCTGGGGCAGGCGTGGGTAGGCAGAAAACCGGAGTAGAACTGACGGTTTCACACTAGCATTTATCGGGCGGCCAGACCATGAGACTTCACGGTGATAGTCTTGAGTTTTTCAGCTGCATTCGCCGAGGACGAAAGCGAAAGGCAAGGATTCCGACCTGCTGCATCCCCGCACGCGGAGCACGCAGCGCTCTTATTTTCCATCGCCGCCCCTGACAACCCCGGCTCCGGACTGCACGCCGGAACCGGGGTCCCCCTATCAAGCAAATCAGAAGGTGAAACGAGTCGTGAGGATCCACTCGCGCGGATCGTTGAAACGATAGTTCTGGAGCGAGCCGGTGTCGGAGACGCGCATCCGGACGAAGGCATCGTTGTCGAGAAGGTTGTCGACGTTTAACTGAAGGCTCCACATGGCGGCGTGGCCGAAGAGCCTGACCTTGCGCCGATAGGAGAGGTTGGTGTCCACGAAGACTTGCTCCGAGCCTTCATAATACTGGAAAGGAGTGACGACGCCGGCGGCAACAGAACCGGGGATGATGCCGATGACGGGCTTACCCGAGTAACGAACGCCGAAGCCCGCGCTCACGCCCTTCAACCAGCCACTGGTGCGATCGTAGGTGGTGCGGAGGTTAAACTTGTAGGGGATCTGGCCGATGGGTCGGCGGCCGTCAGCGACGACGAAGTTGGTCTGAGCCTGGGCATCGAGCTGAGCAAGCATGTCGCCAATGGTCAGCAAATTGCCGCTGGGGTTGGCGAGGGCGCGAGTGCGGTTGGCATCCCAGAGCGGGCGCACAGCGGCAAAGTGCGCCTGCATCTCGGGCCCGATGTTGGTGCGGGTGGCGTAGGAACGCGAACCCGACATGAACACGCGCCAGTTGGGCGTGAGGTTGGCGGTCATCGTGACCTCGTAGCCTTGGGAGCGTTGGTCGAAGGTCTGCGCGGTGCTGGCCTCGGGGGCAGCGGCGGCGACGACGCCGGTATTAGGATCGATCACCCCATCACGATTAAGCGCGCCCCAGATGTTGTTCATGTCGGCATTGTTCAGGCTGGTGGCGAACTCGTTGTCACCGGCGGCGGAGGTCTGGTAGTAGAGCGCGTTAATGAAGATCCGGTGGTTGAAGAGGTCGAGCTTGATGCCGACGTCCTCGCTCTGGCCCTCGGCCGCGTTAAAGCGGGCCCGCGAGAGACCGTCCGAGCCGTAGATGATGGCGGCGGTGTTGTTGGGCACGTCATTGTTGCGGGCTTTGCTGTAGCTGAGGGAGAGCCAGTCCGTGACGTGGTAAACGCCGCTGAAGGTGTAGTTGGTGGCGACCGGGTCATCGGCGCCGACGGTGCCGCGCACCGCGCGGAGGACTCCGGTGGTGAAGCCGGCGAGCGCATCGCGCACTTGGGTGGAACGATAGACAGTGCGCTCATCGCGGCTTACGCCGATGGTGGTGTTGATCCGCTTTTTCCAGAAGGAACTTTGCAGCATGCCGATGGTGCTAAGCGTGCGGACCTCGGTAATCTGCGTGCCCGCACCAAAAGGGATGAAGGCGGTCTGAAAAGCGCTGCCGCTGACGGCCTCGGTCAGGCCGTTGGTATTGCCCGCGTATTGGTCAGCGAGCACGAGCTGCTCGGAGGGCGCACCGAGGGTAATGTAGGTTCGGCGGTAGACGCGATTGTTGACGTTTTCCGGGGCCGCGAGGCTTGGGGCGTTGGACGAGATGATGTATTCGCGGGTCGGGTTGGCGTTGTTGAGGCTCCAGGCATATTCCTCAACTCCAGCCAGGGTATGCTGGCCCCAGCGGCCGAGGTCGAAACGGTAGCTCATGATGGCGCGAAGGCGATCGTTGCGGCCACTGCGGAAGGTGCGAATGGGCTGGGCCTCGAAATAGGCCCGACCGGCATTAGGATTGACGGCTCCGTTGGGCAGCGTCGGATTCGGATCGGCGTAGAGGAACTGCTCGAAACCCTGCTGGGCATCGTTGATGACGACCTTCTCGTCCGAGCGAACGGCGCCGAGTTCGAGGTTCCAATTCTTGGTGAAAGCGTAGCTGGCGAAGGCCATCAGGCGGGTGTAGTCTTGGGTCTGGTTGTAACCGTCCCCAAGCATGTTGGTCTCCTTCGGCAGCACCGAGAAGTCCGTGAGGACGCGGGAGAGGCCGCCGATATTGCCCGCGTTGGCTGTCTTCATCTTGTTGCGCCAGTTCATGAGGGCCCCGGAGGTGGTGTCGAAGACGACATAGCTATTGGCGCCAAGGGTCGCGATGCCGAGAGGGGTGCTGGCGGTAGCGGAGAGATTCCGGCCGGCGTCGCGCCATGGCGTGTAGGCGTCGAGCGCGGTGAAGGTGCGGGCCACGGTGCGATCCATACTGCCGGTCTCGAATTCGGCGTTGATCTCAAGCTTGGCCGTGGGCTTGAACTTGACAGTGCCGAAGAGGCGATCGGCCTGGTTGCCCACGTGGTTGCGCCAGCTGCCGGTCTCGCTCGTCACCGCGGCAAGGCGCACGGCCAATTTGCCGGGAATGATGACCTGGTTGTAATCGCCCTCAAGGCGGTTCCCGTCGTAGGAACGCACCTGGCCGGCGACGCTTCCGCTATTACCGTTCAGTTTGGCCTTTTTTGTCGTGACGTTGATGATGCCGCCGGCGCTGCCGATGCCGAAGAGAATGGCGTTGGGCCCGCGGGCTTGCTCGATGCGCTCGGTGGCGAAGGTATCGGTGCGGGAGCCAACCTTGAAGAAATTGATGGTGACATCGCCGCCGCCGAGGCCTCGCATCTTCGTCGGACGGCCGATAGTGGTAATCTGGCCGTTCTGGCCGTTGGCCTCCTCGTTCAGGTCGTAGTTGGTATTCACCATGTATTTCACGAGGTCGTCCGTGTTGGTGATCGCGGTGTCGAGGAAGAACTGGTCGTTGTAGGTCGTGATGGGCGTGCCGATGTCCTTGAGGCTGCTGCGCATGCGGCTGCCGGAAAGACTGTTCTCCGCCTGATAGCCGCGGTCCTCGCTCGCATTGACGGTGAAGGGGCTTAGTTCATAGGTCTCCTCCTTCGCCGTGACGGTGGCGGAAGGCGCAGCTGGCGGGGTCGCCGCGGTGGCAGGAGCCACCTGCTGGGCATAAGCGGCCGTGGCACCGAGGCAAAAAATCGCTCGGAAAAGAATTTCGCGGGACAAAGCCAGCGGAAAGAAGCGGGACGGGAGTTGCATGGTTTTATGGGGTCGGGTTATGGGTTCACCGCCTTGGCCTGTGCAAAACTTCGTCAAGCGGTTCAAAACCACTGAGACGAAAACACGGAAGGCTGGGGTAAAACGCCAAAGCTAGGAACGCGGAAGGGTGATATATCCTAGCGGCTTATGGGTAAGCCGGCCATGAGACTTAAAGAAATAATTACTGAGTTTTTCGACAAGAGAGACGATCCGAAGCCTTGTCTAAAATATCGCGCGCCCGACGAGCGCGCCTCGCAAAAAAAGAGGCGCGCGTGGCCTCGTCCGGGGTTCGCACCTTACCGCAGTCCAGTATGTCCGTGCCGGCGACGAAACTCCCGGGGGGAGAGCCCCACTTCACGCTTGAAGACCACGCTGAGATATTCCGGATGTTCGTAGGACATCGCCTCCGCAATTTGCTCCAACGAAAGCTTGGTTTCGGTGAGAAATTGTTTCACGCGATTGAGGCGCACTGAAAGAATCTCGTCGTGCAAAGTGCGATTGAGCAATCGGCGAAAGCGCTTCTCCAGACTGCGCCGCGGCAGGGGCACCACCCGCAGCACATCACCCGGGGTGATGGGATCGGAGACATGCTCTCGGATGAAACGCAACGCCATCGCGACGTGGGAATCGTCAACCGCCAGGACATCCGTCGATTGCCGGAGACTCACGCCCAGCGGTTCAATTCGGGTTTCGAGGGGCAATACCTTCTCGCCTCGCATCAAGTGATCCAGCAACCGGGCTGCTTCATAGCCAGTGCGTTTCGCATTGGGGATGACGCTGGAAAGCGGCGGCGTGGACATTTCACAGAGGAGCTCGTCATTATCGACACCGAGCACGGCAACCTCATCCGGAACCACGAGGCCGTGGTTGCAACAGGCATCAAGCACGTGCTGCCCGCGGACATCGTAGCAGGCGAAAATAGCCACCGGCTTGGGCAGCCCGCTCAGCCATTCCCCGATCTCCGCCACCATACGAGAGATCGCCACGTTGGGTCCAAGTCTGGTCTTGAACTCGTGGCAGGGAAATCCCGCGGAGTAGATGGCACGCCTAAAGGCGTCCCCGCGACGCATGGAAAGCATGAAAAGTTCGTCCCCACAGTAACCAAAGTTCTTGAATCCTCGCTTGGTGAAATGTTCGGTCGCCAGATGCGCGATCGCGTCGTCATCAGGCTCGACCGCAGGCAGCGACGGCAGGTAGCGGCCTACGCTCAAATCGACCGTCGGAAGGCCGGAGGCCAACACGGTGTCAGCAATGCTACGGTTTTTGATGCGCGCGATGATCCCATCCCCATCCCAGTCGGCCAACCACTTGGGCGCCTCGTCCGAGTGACCCTGCTCGACGAGCGAGAAAGACCAGGGCTTGTTTTCGCGCGCGTAAGCGAAAACTCCCTGCAAAAGGGTGCGCGCATAGGCGTTGGAGGTTTCGAAAATCAGGGCCACCCGCTGTCGCGCCCGAATGGGCCACTGCAAAGCCTTGGGCTTGCGCGGGTCTGTTGCCGGGGGTTTTGCGCTTCGGGGCTTCACGCTCGAAATATCAGCCACTACATCCGGCGAATCGCTCGAGGCGACATTAAACTGCCTGACGCGCGCCGCAAACCCCGCGCTTCACCCGGCTCACCGCCGCCCAAGTGGCCTGATTGAATCGGTCCTCATACTGGGAGGACATTTCATGGGCGGAGTAATAAAACATCAACTGATCCATGGGCAGCGCGAAGGCCCGATCGATGACCGCAAGGTAAGCCCCAAGGTCCTCATCCCGGTGCCGCTGGGCTTCGAGCAAATACATCGTTTTCTTACCAGCCGCCGTCAAAATGGGATGGAAGGCTTCGTGCGCCCGGAAAATCGTGTTCTTCATCCGGTGCATCTGGTGGGACTCGGGCCGCATGTGGCCGTCGCTTCCCAGAAAATCAATGTGGCGCGTTGCCGCAAAGTGAGGCGCGGTTTCCAAACGGTCAGCCGCAGCGAACAAGGTGATGGTCAAATCCGGGCGCAATGACTTCGCGTAAGCGCTCATCTCATCCAGGAATTGCACGACCTGCGGCCGTGACGAACGCGGTTCGTCCCACACCACCCCGTCAAACGGATAATCAACCAAGAGGGCGCGCAGGGTCTTTTCAAAGTGAATGCGCACATCGGGATGCTGGGGATCGGAAACCGCGGCCGGTTCCGTCCGGGCGGCATACGTATGGGGATGATGCACCGTCCAGGTCGAATAGCCGTCCAGCCAGCCGGCCACTAAACCGCACCAACGATTGGGGACGGCGTGAACCTTCAGGCCCACCGCCTGGGCCAGCTCCACAAAGTTGCGGAGCCGACGGGAATGCCAGTTAAAGAGCTGTTCCTCCTGCACACAGACCGAGACGACATCTACTCCCATCTCCCGCATGTGCTCCAGATCAGCCCGGAGGTATTTACCGAGCACGGTATGGTTGTGGGGCGCGTAATAATAGCAGTTAAGCAACATGGAGTGGAAGAAATGCCGCAGACACGGATGGAAAAATTGCGCCGCCGCTTTCGCCTGAGAGAGCAATACAGGGTAGAGTCGAAAGCCTTGTCGTTAGTTGAGCAGACTTTACCGAAAAACTAGCTAAACGCCATGAGGGCTAGCGAAATATAACTGAGCTTTTGAGCACTCGCAAAAACGGGTTGGCCTCTGGCCCATTGGCGATGATGACTTCAATGCGACGCAGACTTTGAAACAAGAGCTTACCCGCGACAGGTAAGCTTCGTATTCGAACGAGTCACTAAGCGACGCTCTCTTGGTTTTTTTCCGGGACTGAGTCGGCGAACCCTACTTCGAGAACTTGACGTTATGCCGGGAGATGCGGTCGTTATTCGGATTCGAATATTGCGAAGTTTTCCGAAGCCAAGGCACCCCATCGCTCCGAAGGCAATGCAGTGCTTCCGCACCTCTGCTGACAGCAGCAAACGGAGGATGCATTCGATCAATCCGCTGAGGAGTTCCGGCTTGGCGCAGACCGAGAGGATATAGTTCAAAATCATGGATTTTTCGTGAATGGTTGACGCGATGTTAGAGAGCAAAACTGTGTTCTGTTGGCACCATCCCCAATACCGTCCCTTTGTGGTGAGTCATCGTGTGTTTCGTCATGTCGATCACGATATGGTTTGGGCACGCGAAGTTGCGCCCCTTCCCAGGGTTGAGCGTGATCGTTTCGTGCAAAATGCCCCAGCACCCGAGAGCCTGGTGGACATGCCCGCCAAGCGTCCATCGGGGGCCGTCTCCCGCGAGGCAAACATCACGAGCCTCTTCGTCTCCATGCGAGATCCCACCAGCGACCATCGAGGTCTTGGCCCCAAAAGGCCCAGCATGCATTAACCAGAAATCATCCTTCGTCCCCCGTGGCACAGGATCGCACCAGCCAATACAACGAAAGTGGTAGTCGCGGAACCAGAAAGCGTCTCCGTCAATCCACACGTTCTTTCGGCGGAGCGATTTCATCCATTGGGCCCGGTCTTGCCCACCCAAGTAGTGCAGGTCGTGGTTGCCACTACACAGTGCGAGGGGAGTTTTTATCCGCGCAAGACGGTTCAACGCGGTATCAATCTCCTGATCGATTTCCGAACTTAGGTCACCAAGATTGAGGATGTCACCCGTCAGGCAGATCAGGTCATGATTGGGTGATTCGGCGATCAGCCAGTCGAACCACGCCATGTTACTGTGGAGGTCGCTTACATGTAGGATTTTCATCACGGGAAAGCTACGCTCTACGGCGTCGCGCCCGTTACGGCCACTCACACGACCCTACGTTCCAAGCTAATGAAAGCGGCGGAAACCGAATGCACTTTCAGGCATATGCATCACCTCTCCATTGTTGGCGGCGGCAACCTGGGCCATGAGCTCATCGAGTGAGCCCACCAATTCCGGCTCCTCCCAAATCTTTGCCAACGCGTAATTGAAGTGATCGATACCCGCGTAGAAATCATTCGTGATGAGAGGGGTCGAATGCCCCAACTGGCGCTGCGCTACGGTGAGGTCGTAGTAGCCAGCGAGGAACGCACCAAACAGTTTCCGCAACTCGTGGATGGGCTTCTCGGGCTTGATGCCCTTGAGATGAAGCCACTGCACCAGGCCGTGCAGCTCGTTATCCACCCACCAGCGGCTGGAACCGGCCAGGATGTATTCGCTGTCGTCGTGTTTGTATTTCTGCAGCTCGTTGAACAACCAGCGCGAAATCTTCACTCGCCTCCAGCGATTGTTTTTTGGAGTAAACCCTTCACCCGTCATCACACGGATCACAGGCTGGCCCGCTGCTTCGAACCATGACCACTTCGCATGCACGATCTCCTTACGCCGAAGCCCGGCCTGCTCGGCGAGCAACGCCGCCGGGTAAAACAAGGGGTTGGAATGCGTGGGCAGCTCAGTGCGGATGGCCTTGGCCACACCCATGATGACATTGTCCGGAGGCAGGACGTAGACCGTGCGGAGATCCTTAAAAAGGGGACTGCTGCGGAAAGGCGTGAGATCGGGAATGTTCATTCCTTTGTCCCGCAGGTGATCGATGATATTGGGCGCCACGGCAGCGTGGGCGTTGCGCAGGTGTCCATTCGCCGTGAGCCGTGCGGTTTTTGATTCCGGCCCCTCAGGAACGCCTTGAACCCTAAGATTACGGAAATCACGGACCAGGGCGGCCGTGATACAACTGCTCGGCAGTTCGAGGATCTCAGCGTTCTCGATCTTGCGGCCCATCTTCTGTTCGGCGACTTCTCGGACGACCAGCTTCAGGGACAGCAAGTATTCATGGACGGTGCTGGCTTTAGCCATGTCGAAAACACCTGTGGAAAGCTCAATTTCGTCAATCAGCTCGCCCAGGGTCGCGGGCGTCATTTTTGGCTGTTTCACCTTGCTCTGCTGGAAACCGAGTTGGGCAGACAGGCCGCCGGCGCCCACGGCGGTGGCGGTTCCGTAGGCTTTCGCGGTTGCCGCCTTGAGATCATGGCCAAGCTTGATCCAAGAGCGGCTGCCTTTCACCTGGACCCGCATATACCAATTTTTCGAGTAGTAGGTCAGGCCGCCGATCTTTCGGGGAATGCGCTGTATGGTGATACCGCCGCGAAGGGTAACCTTGTTGGCGTTGACGGAGGGGGAGGTGGTGGGTGGTGTATTGTTCACTTTGAATTCTAGCACGAACGAGTTTTCGGACGGAGGTGGGCAAGGGGCTGTAAGCGCAGAGCTACGTCTGGTCGCAAAACACCCCCGGATTCTTGCCTTCTTGTCCGCGGGGGTCTTTTTGGGGCCCCAATCCCAGGCCGTCCCGCAACGTCTCCTTGCGTATCACCAATTACTTCTGAAACGCTAGGGGCCGCTCGGGGACGGTCAGTCGCCACTTAAAATCTGTAGTCCGTAAGGACGTGTGGGTTCGAGTCCCACCCCGGGCACCAGATCGCCAATGCCACAGCTTCAGGGCGCCGGGCTTTCCGCTTCCACCAACTCCACCCGGTCGAGCCGCACCACGCTCTCCTGACCGCCAAAATCCGGTCGGGACGCTTCAGGGAGATAGATCAACGGCTTTTCCCCCGTGATCGCCCCGCGCTGCAAGGGCAGCACGGCCAGGGTGATCTCTCCCGTCTTCAACTCGTCGGCGTATCGGCTCAATCCCAGATCCACCGGCCGCCCGTTGTAGAAATCATCGGTGACAAACCGTCCGCCAATCGCGATCCGGGCCACGTCCCCCACATAGTGGAAGCGCAGCAGCAGATTGCCGGCGGCGGGATCCACATTGTCCTGCAGCTCGATGCGCCACACCGCTGCCTGCGCAAAGTCAGCATCGGTCGGCGCCGCGGCGACCGGTTGCTTGATCTTGCCGAGCTCGATCCTGCGCAAGGGGCCGGCGGCGGCGAGGGTCATGAACCCCACCGGTACCGGCCTGGCAAAGCGCTTTGCTCCCTCGAACCCCAATTCTCCGGTGCGCGCATGGCGCTCAAGCGCGAGCGATTCAGCCATGGTGAGCAGCACGATCCGCACGTCACCACCGACACCTTGCACGATAATCCCGTGCTCGCGACCGGGCTGCAGCGTGACCGGGGCCCGGCCCGCAAGGGCAAAGACGGGGGCAACCCCCGGCGTCTCCGCAAACCACACGGTGCGCACGTCGCCCTTCTCACTGGTGGCCAACGGCTGGGCCGTGGCCCACGTGAGTTCAATGCCATGTCCCAGTGAAAGATTGAAAGGCCAGAAAAAGCAGTCATCGGCGGGCACCTCGACCGGCGCTTCCGGGAAAACGACCGCGGATCCATCCGCGAGTCGCACCGCGAACTGCACGTCCATCTTCGCAGGGAGCGTCCGGGCGCGTTCATAGTTGTTCACGAAAACAAATCCCGCGCGCCCGTCGGAACGGACCGACCAACGCAGCGTGGTGTCGTCCGCCTTTCCCTCGGGCCGACGCTCGGGCATGAACGCGTCCATACCCGCCAGGGCGGGACCGAAGTCATGCAAAAACAGATGCAGGCGCCGGAGCAACCGGTACTGCGGACGGATCTGGCCGTACTGACCGAGCGGTGCCTGAAAATCATAGTTCTTCACCGGCATGTCGTTCCAGTTGGTCATGGGGGAATCCTGCTGTTCCATGAGCGTGGTGTGCCTGCCTTCGGGGTTCGTGCCGCCGTGATACATGTAGTACCCCGGCGAGACGGAACCCGAGCCCAGTTTCACGAGCGTGGTCGCGACCATGTCACGCGGGGCGACCAGAATCCGGCGGTGGTAGCTGCTCATCATGCCTCCGCCGATTTCGCACGTCAGGTAGGGATAGCGCGCGACGTCACCCGCATCCTTGGCGTCGGCGCGACCAAGCGCTTCGTTCGCGATGTTTGCATCGATGCGCAGGGTCGAGAAATGAAATCCCGCCCAATACCGGCCCGGCATGACCGTTGTCTCCCGGTCCCAAAAGCCCTCCGCATACACGCCGTACAGCGGGACGATTTCCCCGAAGGGCATCGGGGTTTTCAACTGCGGCCACCCCGTGCGGGTATAAAGCGGCACATCGAGACCGGCGGCTTGCGCCAGTTTCTTCAGATTCAACAGGTGCTCGGCCGGGCCGGAATATTCGTTCTCCAACTGGATGCCGATCACCGGGCCGTCTTCTTTCCAGAGCAGTCCGCTTAGCTGCGTGGCGATCTGGCCGTAGAGCTGCCGCACCTGCTCAAGGTAGGGCGGGTCGTCACTGCGGAGCTTCCAGCCCTTGGCTATGGCCCAATCCGGCACGCCACCATTGCGCACCTCACCGTGACACCAGGGTCCGCACCGCACGATGACCTTGAGGCCGACCTCTCCCGCCAATCGGACAAAGCGGCGCAAATCGCGATCTCCGCCCCACTCCCAAACGCCTTCGGTCTCCTCATGGTGGTTCCAAAACACATAGGTGGCGACGATGTCGACACCGCCGGCCCGCATTTTTTGCAACTCGTGACGCCACTCCGCCGCGGCATAACGTGAGTAGTGATACTCACCCATGACCGGCGTCCAGCGTCGGCCGTTCAGCAGCAGGCTCCGGCTGTCCAAGGTGAGGACGTCACCGTTTCCCGCCACGGACGTTCCCATCTTGAAGCCTGCGGTTTCAGCCGCGGCCGGAGTCCGCACCGAGATGGCAAGCGGCGCCGCTGAGACCACGCCACTCAAGCCAGCCAGCAGGACGATCCGACGGAACAAGCGGTTCATGCTTTCAAACTGCCTGGTCTCCGGTCCGACGTCGAATCGGAGCCCCTTCGGCTAGTCAGATTCGCTGATAACGGCATGGACTCATCCCCTGCCTTCCCTTTCATTCCGGATCAATCCGTGCCCACCCATCTCGCATTCAGTTCCGTCAGCAAGGAGTTTCCCGGCGTCCGCGCGCTCGATGGCGTCTCGTTCGCCGCGAAGGGCGGCGAAGTCCACGCCCTGATGGGCGAGAACGGCGCCGGCAAGTCCACGCTGCTCAAGATCCTCAGCGGTGCCTACTCGCCGACGGAAGGTGCGCTGGTGATCGACGGCCAGCGCCATGTCTTCATCCATACGGCCGATGCCATCGCGGCAGGCGTGGCCGTGATCTATCAGGAGCTCCATCTCGTCGCCGAGATGTCCGTGGCGGAAAACCTTTTCCTCGGTCACCTGCCCGCCCGCGGCGGCATCGTCAACCGACCGCAACTCCGCGCTGACGCCCTGCGCGCCCTCGCCTGGGTGGGCGAGGAGATCGATCCCGGCACCAAGGTCGGCCACCTGCCCATCGCCCAGCGCCAGCTGGTCGAGATCGCCAAGGCCCTTACCCACGGCGCCCGCGTCATCGCCTTCGACGAGCCCACCAGCAGCCTTTCCTCCCGCGAGGTCGAGCGGCTCTTCGCCGTCATCCGCGACCTCAAGGCCCGCGGTCACGTCATCCTTTACGTGACTCACCGCATGGACGAGGTCTTCGCCATCTGCGACGCCGTCACCGTGCTCCGCGACGGTCGCCACATCCGCACCTTTGATACAATGGGCGGCCTGACGGTGGATGACATCATCCGCTCGATGGTCGGTCGCGATCTCAGCAATGTCTTCAACTACGCCCCCCGCCCGTTCGGTGGTCCGTGTCTCGAGGTTGCCGCCTTCACGGGACCGGGGCTGCAGGCGCCGGTCAGCCTGACGGTCCGGCGGGGAGAGATCGTCGGCATGTTTGGTCTCGTCGGCGCCGGTCGCAGCGAACTCCTGCGCCTGATCTACAGCGCGGAGCGCCGCACCGGCGGTACCCTGAAGATCGCCGGCCAGACGATCGAGCTGTCCAACCCCGGGCAGGCGATTGCCGCCGGACTCGTCTTTTGCCCCGAGGACCGCAAACGCGAAGGTATCGTACCCGTGCGGCCGATCCATGAAAACATCAACATCAGCGCCCGTCGCCACCACGCGCATGGCGGCTTCATCCTCGATGGCGGCTGGGAACAGGCCAATGCGGCCAGGCACATCGCCGCGCTCAGCGTGAAAACCCCGTCGGCCGACACCCCGATCGTCAACCTCTCCGGCGGCAACCAGCAGAAGGTGATCCTCGCCCGGTGGTTGTCGGAGGACATCAAGGTCATCATGCTCGACGAGCCCACGCGCGGCATCGACGTCGGGGCCAAGAGCGAGATCTACGCCATCATCCAGCAGCTCGCCGCCCGCGGCGTGGCCGTGCTCTTCGTCTCCAGCGAACTCCCCGAGGTGCTCGGCCTCGCCGACCGTGTGCTCGTGATGCGCGGCGGCGCCCTTTCCGCCGAATTCACCCGGGCCGAAGCCACCGAGGAACGCGTCCTCAAGGCCGCCCTCCCCCCCACCAACTGATCGTTGGGCCCCCTAAAGACACGAAAGAGCACGAAACCAAACCTCACCTCCTCCATGCATCCGCGCCCCGCCTCGGCCCCATCCGATCACCAAGCCAGGTCCATTCTGTTTGTGCCTGTTCGTGCCCTTTCGTCGGCCACCCCCTTCATCTCATGAGCCACCCTCAAGTCTCCGGTTTCAAAATCTTCTGGGAGCGCGCCGGCATGCTCGTCGTGTTTGCCGTCCTATTCAGCGTGTGCGCCGTCGCCGTGCCCGGCTTTCGCTCGGCAGCCAACATGGAGGGACTGCTCCTCTCGGTGTCCACCATCGGCATCATCGCCTGCACGATGCTGTTCTGTCTCGCCTCAGGCGCCTTCGATCTCTCCGTCGGCTCCGTGGTCGCATGCGTGGGTGTCGTCACCGCGGTGGTGACCAACCGCACCGACAGCGTGACCCTCGGCATCGGCGCCGGTCTGGGGGTGGGCGCACTCGTGGGTCTGGCCAACGGCGTGCTCATCGCCAAGGCCGGCATCAATGCCCTCATCGCCACGCTGGCCACCATGCAGATTGTGCGCGGTCTGGGTTACCTGGTTTCCGATGGCCGCGCCGTGGGCGTGGTTCGAGAGGAGTTCTTCACCCTCGGCAATTCCTCGCTGCTCGGTCTGCCCACCCCGGTCTGGATCTGTCTCGGTTGCTTTGTCCTGTTCGGTTTTCTCATCGAGCGAACCACGTTCGGTCGCAACACCCTCGCCCTCGGGGGCAACGCGGAGGCGGCCCGCCTCGCGGGCATCAGTGTGGACCGGCTCAAGATCACCATCTTCACCCTGCAAGGCCTCCTCTCCGCCGTCGCCGGCATCGTGCTCGCGTCGCGCATGACCAGCGGCCAGCCGACCGTCGCGCAGGGCTTGGAACTCGACGTGATCTCCGCCTGCGTCCTGGGCGGCGTGTCACTCAACGGCGGCATCGGCAAGATCAGCTACGTGATCGCCGGCGTGCTCATCATGGGCACGGTGCGCAACGCGATGAACCTCCTCAACGTGCCGACCTTCTACCAGTACATCGCCTCCGGTCTGATCTTGCTCGCGGCCGTCGGCTTTGACCGGCTCAAGCAGCGCGGTTCGGGCCGCTGATTCGGTCGAAACTGATTGCTCGCTGGCGGGCCCGCTTCCTTGGGGGCCGTCTTGCGGCAAGGCGCACCCGCCGTGCGCACCGCCCGTTCAGTCCGTGAAGTCCGTGTCCGCGGCGCCGAGGTCCAGCTCCTTGATCCACACGTTGCGGTAGCGCACATCGTGACCCTCACACTGGAGCTTCAGCGGCCCGGGCACGTCGGTGATGCCCTTGCCACCGTCATTGCCGCCGTCGAGCCCGGAGTTGGGTCCGCCCCAGACCTGGTTGATGGTCTGATTGTGGTGCACCTTCACCCCGTTGAAATACATCGTGACCTGGGCCGGGGCGATGCGCTGGCCGTCCTTAAACCTGGCCGCGCGAAAGACGATGTCATAGGCGTTCCAGTGGCCGAGTCCGGCATAGTGTGCGTACGGCGACTCGGTTTCATTGATCACGGCCCCCATGCCATGCTTGGTGCGATCACCGTCGCAGATCTGGATCTCGTAGCGATTCTGCAGATAGACGCCGCTGTTGCCGCCCGGATTGTTGACGAGAAACTCAACATGGAGGCGGAAGTCGCGATACGCCTTGCGCGTGATGATGTCCGCCGCCCCGTATTTGCCGCCGGCTGCGGCCGGGTCGTCGGTCTGCACCACCGTGCCGCCGTCCACCGGATCCGGCACGATGCGCCATTTGATCGGCAGCGCAGAGCCGAAACGTGGGCCTTCCCAATACGTCCACTTCGCGTCCAGCAGGGCGCGCGAACCATCCAGGAGGATCTCGGCCCCCGACACGGGACGGGCACCGACTCCGACCGCGGCGCCCGCGGAAAGCGCTGTCAACAAAGCCAGCAGGGCGACACAGAGTGATCGGGCAGCCTTCATTGGGAATTGGTCCTCACTGCATCGCCACCGCCGTCGTGGGCGTGGATTCGGTCTTGAGCCGCATCACATAGTAGGTCGCGGCCGTGTCGCCGGCATTGTTCCAGCCATGCTCATCGCCGGAGGAAACAAACACGATCGAACCCGGGCCGGCCCGTTGCGTGACGCCGTTGATCGTGACATCCAGCTGCCCTTCCTTCACCAGCAAGATTTCCTCATCCGGGTGGTGGTGGGGCGCGTGCGGGGCCAGGCCGGCCTTGATGGTGGTCACGTGGCACTCGAAATTCGCCAGGGTGGAGGTGGGCAGGTCGACCACGGCGCGACGCTCGCCCGTCTTGGTCGTCTCGACCTTAAGGTCCGTCCATTGGAAGATCGACGATCCCATCCGGCCGGGAGCGGCCGGGAGCGGTGCCTGCCCCTTCATCCCGGCGGTGGCGGCGGAGGAGAAATTGAACACGAAATAGGTCGCGGGCGTCTTGCCGTGATTCTGCACGGCATGCGGGTCATTCGCAGCGAAGAAGAACATCGATCCCGGGCCGACGCGGGTGTTGACGCCGTTGATGTGCACGTCGAGCTCGCCGTCGCGCAGGATGATCAGCTCCTCCTGCGGATGGGTGTGGGGCGGATGCGACGCCATGCTGGGGTTCAGCGTGCTGATGTGACACTCGAACTCCTGCAGCGTGGCGCTGGGCTGGCGCGCAACTTCGCGGCGTTCACCGACCGGGGTCGGCTTGGCCTCGCGGCTTTCCCAGGTAAAGACCGTGGAACCCAGCTTGGGCGTTTCGACCGCAACGAGCGACAGGGGCAGCACGGAGGTCATGATAAGGGTAAAGAGGGATCGATTCATGGGGTATGGGGTTAAGCTGGCCACAAGGCACGCGGAGGCAAACGCCAACCCATGCTTGGGAAAAAAGCTTCTGCCGCGAGCGCTCTGTCTGTAATCAGTTGACCCAACAAAGATCCCCCATGCAACGACTCCTCGTCAAAGACGCCCACCACGCCACCGCCCCCTGCGATGCCATCTTGCTCCAAGGCTGGGTCCGCACCCGCCGCGACGCCAAGGCACTCTCCTTCATCGAGCTCAACGACGGCTCCTGCCTCAAGGGCATGCAGGTCATCGTCGACACCACCCTGCCCGACTACCCCAACGTCACGCACGCCCACACCGGTGCCTCCATCGAGGTGCAGGGCCGGCTCGTCGAGTCGAAGGGTCAGGGCCAGAAATGGGAGGTGATCGCCACCACCTTCAAGGTCATCGGCGAGGCCGACACCACCTACCCGCTCCAGAAAAAGGGCCACACCCTGGAATTCCTCCGCGAAATCGCCCACCTCCGCCCCCGCTCCAATCTCTTCGGCGCCGTCTTCCGCGTGCGCAGCCGGCTCGCCTATGCCGTCCACCAGTTTTTCCAGGAACGCAACTTCCACTACGTCCACGCGCCCATCATCACCGCCAGCGACGCCGAGGGCGCGGGCGAGATGTTCCGCGTCACCACGCTGGACGTGGGCAGCCCGCCAAAGACCGAGGACGGTGCCATCGACAACTCCCGGGATTTCTTCGGCCGGAAGACCTTCCTTACGGTATCGGGCCAGCTGGAGGCCGAGATCTTTGCCTGCGCGCTGAGCAACGTCTACACCTTCGGCCCGACCTTCCGCGCGGAGAATTCCAACACCTCGCGCCATGCGGCCGAGTTCTGGATGATCGAGCCCGAGGTGGCCTTCTGCGACCTCAACGGTGACATGGACCTGGCCGAGGCCTTTGTGAAGTACCTCATTCGCGACGTGCGCGAGCATTGCGCGGCCGATCTGGAATTCTTCAGCAAGTTCGTCGACAAGGAACTGATCACCCGGCTCGACTTCGTGCTGGAGAAACCCTTCGTCCGCTGCAGCTACACCGAGGCCGTGGAGATCCTCGAGAAGTCCGGCAAGACCTGGGAGCACCCCGTGTCCTGGGGCGCCAACCTGCAGGCCGAGCACGAGCGCTTCCTTACCGAGGAACATTTCAAGTGTCCGGTGACCGTCTACAACTACCCGCGCGCGATCAAGGCGTTCTACATGCGGCAAAACGATGACGAGGCGCCCGGACGCGAGACGGTCCGCGCCATGGACCTGCTGGTGCCGGGCATCGGCGAGATCATCGGCGGCAGCCAGCGTGAGGAACGGCTGGAAAAGCTGCGGGCCGGCATGGCGCTGCACCACCTCGACGAGAAAGCCTATTGGTGGTACCTGGACCTGCGCCGCTACGGCACCGTGCCGCACGCGGGCTTCGGCCTCGGCTTCGAGCGCATGCTCATGTTCGTGACCGGGGTCGGCAACATCCGCGACGTGATCCCCTTCGCGCGCACACCGGGCACCGCGGAGTTCTGAGCAACGCAGCCGCTCACTTCAGATGCGACCCGGCCGGTGGCCGGGGCCCGCTTCTGCTCACTTCTCCGCGATGAACGTGCTCGCGGTGTGGTTGAACGCCTTCACCGCCTCCAGGCTGAGTTTTGCGTACTCGGCCGGCACGGCCAGGAAAACGTTGTTCGACTTAGAGCTGACCCGGCCGGCCTGACCGGTGAGCATGACGAGGGAGGAATTCAGCGCGGCGTTGTCCGAAGCCGACACCTGCTTCAGCTCGCCAAACGCCCCAGGCATCGCCCAATCCTCGCCCAAGTGAAGACCGCCCAGATCCCCGGCGATCCGGATCTTGGCGTGGAAGACCGCCACGCCGGTGTGTTGCGCTACCAGGGAGATCTGCGGTTCCGCCCCGACCTCGGCCGTGTCCTTCAGCATCTTGTTCCGGCCGCTGGACTTCATCTTCACGAAATCCACCATGATGGTCGGCACCAGCACCACCGCCTTGGTTTCGACGCTGAGCTGGTTTAATGCGCGCCAGTTGCCCAGGTTCATGCTCACGCTGCCGATGCCGTTGCCGTCGAAATGCCCGAGAAACAGCGGGAGCTCAGCCGGGGTGAAGACCACCACGGTCGTGCCGGCGCCGATGCTCATGTCCTTGATGTAGGGCCGTTCCTTCGTCGACGGGGTGAACGTCAGTTCGCCATAACCCTTGCTGGCCTTGAGCACATCGGGACCAAGCACCGTGACTCCGGCTGCCGCGAGCTGTGCCTTGAAATCCGCATACGCCTCCTCGGTGATGCGTTGAAAGTCGTCGGCACTCAGACCCGCGAGCGCCACCTTCATGCTGGCGGACGCCGAGCTCGTGACCGTTTTCATGCCCGAGCCGGTCGTGTTGCCGAGGTTCTTGAGTCGTGAGTCCGTGCTGGCCGAGGCCGCGGCCTCGGTGTTGAAGGCCACCCGGAAGCCGGCGATGATGACCTTGTCGGAACGGTCGAGGATCTTTTTCGCCGCTGCCGCCGTCTTTTTTTCAAGCGCGGGGTCCCCGGCGTGCACCGCCGGCTGAAACCCGATCACCACTGCGAAAACCAAAACCAGGTAGCGTAGCTTCATGATCCGGGATGATAGCGTTTTCCCGAAACACCCGCCATGCGTATATATGCGTAGGCCGCCGATCACCGCGAGGAAACCCTGACCGCTGGGCCCGCTGCTCGACCGCAGGTTTCGGCCAACCGAATGCCGGCTTAGACCTTCACCTCGACCCGTTTTCCGCCGGCGGCCGCGGAGGCGTAGATGGCCTCAACCATCACCATGTCGCGCCGGCCCATCTCGCCGGGCACGCGTGTCGCGCGGTTCTCGCGGACGCAGACAGCAAAGTCATCCATCTGCAGCGCCTGTTGGCTGGGCAAGGGCTTGGCCGTGACCGGTCCGCGACTGGTCGACGCCGCGAGTCCGCGGTAGCTGTAGGCCGGTCCGATCTGAAACCAGCCGCCGGCGGCCTCGGCCCGGAAATCGTTCCGGTTGCTGTTGTAGCTCGTGTAGCCGTTGCAACGGGCCCCATTGGCAAACTCCATCGTCCATTCGATGCTCTCCTCGACGTCGCGGAAGAAATCCGGGCGTTCCTTTGGCAGTTCCTTCGCCGTGATCGCCACCGGCGGCACTTCGCCGGAGGCCATGAGCGCCTCCTGCAACACATAGACACCGAGGTCCATCAAGGGGCCGCCGCCGGCCAGCGCTTTCGTCGCCCGCCATTGGGACCGGCCCATGACGAAGGCAAAGCCGCCGTCCATCTTCATGAACGGGCCGAACTCCTGCGTGCGCACGAGCCGGCGCAACTCCTCATGAAAGGGATCATAATGCAGCCGGTAGCCCACGCCCAGGCGCACCTTGGCCGCTGCGCACGCCGCGATGATCGCGTCGCAGTCCGCCACCGTGTTGGCCATCGGCTTCTCGCAGATCACATGCTTGCCGGCCTGCGCGGCCGCGATCGCATGCCGCGCGTGGAGCCCGTTGGGCGTCACCACGTAGACGATGTCGATGTCCGGGTTGTCCGCCATCCGGGCCATCGTGTCGTAACCGTACACGCTCGTCTCCGGAAACCCGTACTCCGCGGCCCACCGGCGGCCCTTCTCGGGCGAGCCGGTGACGACGCCGGTCAGCCGCACATGCTCCGTCATCTTCAAGGCCGGCCCGAGCTGGCCGGTGCTGTAGCCGCCGAGCCCGACGAGCGCGAGGCCCAGCTTTTTGCCGGGAGCCGCCTGCGCCCTCAGCAGATGCGGCGCCAGCGCAAAGGCGCCGGCCAGGGCGGAAAACTGGCCAAGAAAACGACGACGCGAGAAGGCAGCAACCGGGGGCGTGGGTTTCATGGCTCTACCATGACGCTCCCGGCCGCCGGCGCAAGCGGTCAGGTCGGCAGTTTGAAGGTCTCGAACTGCCGCTTCAGCTCCATCATGAATGCGGCGGCGCCGGCGCCGTTGACCACGCGGTGGTCAAAGGTCAGCGAGAGAGTCACGACCTCGGTCGGATAGACGACCCCCTCGTCGCGGATCATCTTTTCATGCGCGGCGCCGATGAAGAGCGTGCTCATGGCGGGCGGGACGACGATCGGCGTGGCGTTTTCCACGCCGAAGGCGCCGAGGCTGCTGATGTTGAGCGGGGCCATCACCTCGACCATCTTTCCGGCGCGGGTTTCCTCGATGGCGCGGTTGTAGGCCGTGACAAACTCCGGCCAGCCAAGCTTGTTCGCCAACGTGATGGCCGCCGTGCCGAGGCGGTCGCCTTCGAGCGCCACCGCCACGCCGAGATCAAAGTCACCGAGTTCGTGAATGACCGCATCCTTGTTCACCACGCGCCGGAAGCCGGCATGCTGCTCCATCGTGCGGGTGACACACCAGGCCATCATGGCCGACGGCGACGCGGCGGCCTTGCCGTGCTGGGCCTTCGCCTGCTCCCGCGCGAGGCGGATGGGCGTCCATAGGCAATCCATCAGCAGGTTGGCCGGCACGACCGTGTCGAGCCGCTTCGTGATCGACGGGGAGAGGGCGGGCGGGCGGACGTTGCCTTGCATAAGCTTGGGAGGGGTCGAGGTAAGCGGATCCGCCGGCTGGACCGGTGTCGCAACGGACGGGGCGGCCGGGACGGCCTTCGGAGCGACCGTCTCGACCGAAAGCCCGGCTACACTCGCAGCATCACCGCTAACGAGGGCGATTTCCTGGCCGATGAGCACGGTGTCTTCGAGTTTGATCTGCCAGGCCTTGAACTTGCCGGAGAAGGAGGCTTCGACGGGGTAGACCGCCTTGTCGGTTTCGAGCTCACAGAGCACCTCGTCATGCTTCACGAGGTCGCCGGGTTTCTTGTTGAGCGAGACCACACGGGCGGAGCGCAGGCCCTCGCCCATGATCGGCACGCGCACAATGATGTCGTTGGTGCCCGAGACCACGGTGGTCTGCGGAGCGTGGTGGGTCTCCTTCGCCGCTTCCGGCGTTTCCGCAGCGTGCACGTGTCCGACCGGTTCAGCCGGCAGCACCTGGAGGACCTCCCCGCGGGAGACGTTGATCGCCATGGTGCGGCGGACGGCGTCCAGGATGCGCTTCACATCCGGCAGCGCCGCGTATTCGTAAATAGGGTTGTAGCCGATCATCACGTTGCCCTTCGACACGAGCACCGGGGGCGCCTTCATCGCGGCCCAGAGGGCGGGCTGGCTCATGATGTGGGTGATGATCATCTGACCGACCGAGCAGTTTTCCGTGTCTTCCTGCACGATGACGAGACGGCCGGTCTTGAGCACCGAACCCTCGATGGCGGCCTTGTCCCACGGGACGATGGAACGCAGGTCGATCAACTCGACCGAGACCTGGCCCTGGAGCTCGGTCAGTGCTTCCTGCGCTTTTTCCAAGGTGTTGCCCCAGGCGACCAGCGTGAGGTCGGTGCCCACGGTGTGTCGCTTGGCGGAACCGAGCGGGATTGCCCCGATCGGCGTGGCCACCTCGCGCTCGGCCCACAGCATGTGCTTTGGCAGCAGGAACAGCGTGATGTCCTCGGCATGCATCGCCGTCCACAAGAGGCCGGCGGCGTCCTCCGGCGTCGAGGGAATGACGATGTTGATCCCGGGGAAATGCGCGAAGACCGACTCGTTGGCCTGCGAATGCCAGAGCGAACCGCCGGGCAGGTAGGCGCCGTAGGGCGCGTAGAACACGGCCGGCACCTTCCACTCGCCGTTCGTGCGCCAGCGCAGATTCGCGAGATTGGAGACCAGCTGGTTGAACCCCGGGTAAATGAAATCGATGAACTGGATCTCAAACACGGGCCGCCGGCCGTAGAGCGCCAGGCCGCCGCCGATGCCGATGATGGTCGATTCCGCGAGCGGGGAGTTGAAAACCTGCGCCGGAAAATCCGTGGAAAGTTTTTGCGTCAGCCGGAACACGCCTCCCTTGGGATCCTCGACATCCTCGCCAAAGATCATGCGGCCCGGGTCGGCATCCAGACCCGAACGCAGCGTCCGGTTGATGAGGTCACCCATGCGGTACTTGCCGGGCGGGAACAACTCCACCGTGAGCTCGGGGGATGCCCCGTTCGACTCCACCATCAGGTCCTCGGCGTGGGGATTGCCGGCCTTCTCGGCGGCGGCGTAGTCCAGACGCACCTTCTCCTTGATCTCGGTTTCCAGCTGCTCGAACTCCTTCTCGCTGAGCTCGCCGTCCTTGATCATCTGCTGCTTCAGGCTGCGGATCGGATCATGCAGCTCGAGCGAGGCGATGTCCTCCTTGGACCGATAAAGCGTGTGATCGTCCGAGCTCGTGTGGCTGGAAAGCCGCTCCACCTTGATCCAGAGAAACTCCGGCCCGCCCCCGGCCCTGATGCGGGCCAGCGCCTCCTGGGCGACGGCGTGGACCTTGAGCGGATCGGAACCGTCGATCCGCTGCCATTGCGCGGCGTTGAACAGCTCCAGCGCCATCGGGTTGGTGTTCCGGGTGGGCGTGGAAATGCCGTAGGCGTTGTCCTCCACCAGCAGCAGCAGGGGCAACTTCCGCTCCCGGGCGAAGCCGATGGCTTCATAAAAATCCCCCTGTCGGGTGGCGGCGTCACCGATGCAGGTGACCACGACCCCGTCCTTCTGGTCCAGCTGCAGGCCCCAGGCAATGCCGCAGGCCGGGACCAGCTGCGCCCCGGTCGGCGTCGGCACGCTCACGATGTTGAGCTCCCTTGAGCAATAGTGGGAGGGCATCATGCGACCGCGCGAGGCCGAGTCCCGTTTCGCAAAATATTCCAGCGCCATGTGCCGCGTCGTCAGGCCGCGCCCGAGGCAGAGCCCGCGGTCGCGATAGTACGGCGCCAGATAATCCCCTTGCCGCAACTGCGCGCCAATCGCCGCCATCGCCTCGTGCCCCCGGCCCGAAACATGGAAGTGCCCCTTGCCCTGCCGGTTGAGGCTCTCCTCGCGGAGATCGCCCAGCCTGCTTTCGAGCATGGTCACCAACAGGTGCCGCTTCTGTTCTTGATTGAGTGTGCCGACTTTGGCCATGGAGGAATTGATCGAAAATTACCCGGCAATCGGTCTGGAACTGCAACGCATTTCTGGGAGCACCGGTCTCACGCGTTGGCCCCGGGCACGGGCCCTTGCAACATGGCTTGCTTTCCCAAGGTGTCGATGAAGGCCAGCGTGCGCTCGGCCGTGATCCGCGAGGTGCCCTTGCCCAGGGTGACATGCACCTGCCGCGATTCGTTGACGGGGTCGAAGAACAACAGGCCGATCAGACGATCCGGCCCGGGAATGCCGGCGGCCAGCTCCTGCAGGCCCGCCGACGATGCACAGGTCGCCAGGAGTGCCTCCGGCGGCAGCACCTTCGCCAGCCGCGCAAAGCGCGCCACCTTGGAGGCCGTATCCTCGGTGAGCGTGTCGATGATGATGTCGCAAAATTCCATGTCCTCCAGGCTGGTCGTGATGCTGATCCCTCCCATCGCCTTGTGGGCATCCGCCCCGGAGATCTCGTGGCGCTCTTCCGCCGACTTGAACAGGCCCCGGATAACCTGCACCGCCTGCGTCAAGGCCCCGGCCTCGACGTCGTGCATCATGACCCCCATGCGCTTCGTTGCGCACCACTGGGCTATCCCGGCGCCGGTCTTGTCGGTGCCGATAATCCCGATGGCCCGCAATGGCTTGATGGGCGTGGCCCCCGCGGGCTGAGTCGGAAACCAGGGGTTCAGTGATGGTGCGGTGCTCATGAATGGGGCGACACACTCAGTCCTAGACGCCTCCATCCCACCGGACAACTGCTTTTATCAGCGGAAGGTCCGATGCGCCCCAGGGAATGCCTTTCGTCACCTGGACATCGTCAAGGCCCGGGCTCATCCGGTGGCCCGTCCAGCCCTCTGCAACAGACCGCTGAATCGCATCCGCTTATCGGCGGGCAAACTTCTCCAAATACTTCAGCGCCACCTCGAAATCCTTCGGACGCGGTGCCGTGATCATCATTTTCTCCCGGGTGACCGGATGCGTGATGGTCAGCGCCGCCGCATGCAACGCCAGCCGGGCGATGAGCGGCCGCTCGTCCGCCCGGCCCTTGTAGCCCCGTTTCAGGTCCGACAACAAGAGCCTGGTCTCATCCCCGTAAAACGGATCGTTCAGGATCGGCGTGCCCGCCGCGGCCAGATGGACGCGGATCTGGTGCGTGCGCCCGGTCTGCGGCCGGCACTGGACATGCGCCAAACTCGGCCGACCCGCCGGCTGGGGGAAACGCGCGAGCACCGTGAAGTCTGTCACGCTCGCCTTGCCGTGCTTCTTCACCACGCACATCCGGCCGGGCTTGGCGTCATCCTCCTTCAACACCAGATCCACCGTGAACTCATCCTGCGGCGGCAGACCCGCGGTGAGCGCCTCGTAAAGCTTGCCGACCGTCTTCGACTGGAACTGCCCGCTCAGAAAATCCAGCGCCGGCTTGGTCTTGGCGCACAGCACCAGCCCGCTCGTGTCCGCGTCGATGCGGTGCACGTTCGCCACGCCATGCCCCATCTTCTCGTGCACCAGGTCCATCAGGTTCACCTTGGTCTTGTCCCAGCGGTCGGGCGCGATCAGCAGGCCGCTCGGCTTGTCGAAGGCGATCAGACTTTCATCTTCGTAGATGACAGGAGGCAGGGATGACACGGCCGTTTTTTCGGGGCGAACCCGCCCCCGCGCAATCCAATACGGCACGGCGGGACGGGTGGTGGGCAAAGGAGGCGGGTGCGGACCCGCTTCCCGACGTCTTACTCCTCCGTCTTCTTGGCGCGGGATTTCTTCGTGGCGGCGGCGGGCTTCGCGTTGAGCCAGACCTGGCCCTTGGCGTTGGCGTTGAGCCAGAAGACTTCCCCGCCGTGCTCGGCGAAGGTCGGCTTGCCCTTCGGCGTCTCGGGCAGTTGCAGACCGGCGGCGGCGAGCGCAGCCGTCAGCACCTCGGGCGTCTTTGCCAGTTTCTCGGCCAACTCACTCACGAGAGCAGTCACGCCCTCACCGCGCTTCTTCGGTTCCATCAACAGACGGACCGCCGCCAACGTGTGGTCCGCCGCCGGCGCGGAGGCTTCCGGAGCGGGCTCCACGACCGGTGCCGCCGGTTCAGCCGCCGGGGCGGCCGCTGACGACGAAGAATCCGCCGCTTGAGCCGAGCCCTCGGTCGAAACCGTTTCAGGTGCGGGCGCCTTGCTCTCCGCCGCCTGCTCTTTGCCCCGCCGTTTCAACTCGGCGTTGATCCAGATCTCACCGCGCTGGTTCTTGTTGAGCCAGTAGATGAAGTCGCCGGACTGCACTTCCGCCGGTTGACCGCTTTCCGCAATCACCACGCCGTGCTCGGCGAGCTGGGCCAGCAGGCCGGCCTCGTCGGTCTTCAGCGCCTTGATCAGATAGGGGAAGCTGCCCGACATGCCGTGCCCGCGCCGGTTGCGGCGCATCATGCCGCGGATCTTGTCGAGGAAGGTCTTGGGGCCGGCCGGGGCGCGCTGCTCCTGCGGCTGGTTGCGCGGGTTCTGCTGGTTCTGCTGACGCTGCTCGCGGGGCACAAAGTGCGTGGGCTCCTCGGCCGGAGCGGCCTGGGCCGAACCTTCGGCGGGCGCACCACCACCGGTGTTCTCGGCCGCGGCGGGCTCGTCGGTGTTTTCCACACGCTTGGCCTGGACCACGCGGAAGACCGGTTGGGGCTTGTCGCGCAGGTTGATCCAGATCTCGCCGCGCCGGTTGATGTTCACCCAGTAAAGCTCGCCCTCGTATTCGGCGTAAACCGGCTTCGCATTCTCGTCAGCCGGGATCTGCAGGCCGCACTCCACGAGCGCGCCCTTGAGGTCGGATTCGTCGAGGTGCCACTTCTTGGCGAGGAAATCGAGGCCCACGCTCATGCCCGGTCCCCGCTGGTTGCGGCGCATGTGCGGACGCAGCGCATCGAAGAAGGCCGGCAATTCGTCTTCCTCGGCCAGCTTGTCCCATTCGTCCTTCGGGGCGGCGGACGCGTCATCCTCGGGTGCGTCGGGATCGTCGTCGCGGGTGGTGTCACGCAGACGGCGCAGGCTGCCCTCGCTGCCCGGTTTCTCGTCGGCGAGGAAGGTTTCCGCCTCTTCCTCGGGCGCGGCCTGACCGGAGCCGGCCTTGAACTTGGCCTCGAACTCGGCACGCAGCTTGTCGGCCTCGGCGCGGGCGGCCGCCTTGGCGGCGTCCTCCAGCGTCCAGTCCTTCTGCGTGGAGCGCCGCGCGAGCCCGTGAAAGGCGAGCGCATTGTCGGGCGGCTGGTGGAAGCTGATGATCTCCCAGTTATCCTGACCGACATCGTTAAGAAATTTCTCCATCAGCGCCGGGCTCGCGAAGCCGCCCTTGCCACTGCTGATGATCTTGTATTCCCAGTTGGACATAGGCCGAGAGGCATCCCGCAACCGAGGGATGGTGGCGAGCCTATTTATTCCTGCCGGAGCCGCCTCCGCCGAGGTCACCCTGCCCCCCCACCGCACATCGGTCTAAGCCCGGCCCGTCCTTGCGTCCGGCCCGATGCGCATCAGATTCATGGGCCCATGCGATTTGCCGACGCCCTCCACTACAGCCGTACCGGCTCGCACCCGGCTCGCCGGTACGGGCTCGGCATTTTGATCGGGCTCCTTCCGCTCACGCTGCCGCTCCCGGCCCAGACCCTGCAACTCGACCCCCTCGTGGTCAGTGTCTCGCGAACCGACACGCCGGGCGGACAGGTACCCTTTGCCGTGACCACCTTCACCGGCGACCAATTGAGGACCAACCCGGCGGGGACGCTCGACGGGGCCCTGCGCTCGGTGCCGGGGTTCAGCCTCTTCCGCCGCAGCGACAGTTTCTCCGCCAATCCGACCGCGCAAGGCGTGTCCCTCCGCGGACTCGGTCCCAGTGGCGCGAGCCGGTCCCTCGTGCTGCTCGACGGCGTGCCGCTTAACGACCCTTTCGGCGGCTGGGTCGCGTGGAGCAAGGTGCCGCGCGAATCACTCAAGGGTGCCGAGGTCGTGCGCGGCGGCGGCGCCACCGCGTGGGGCAACGCCGCCCTCGGAGGCATCGTGCAGCTGCTCACTGAGCCTCCCGAGACACGTCACGTATTACGTGACATTCGCGCGGGGCGACTCGCCGTCTCCGGGGGCAGCTTCTCGACGCACAACGCCGAGCTGGCGGTGACGCAGCCCATCGGCGGCGGCACGCTGCAACTCCTCGGCCGAGACTTTTCCACCGACGGCTTCGCGCTCGTCGCCCCCGAGGACCGCGGTCCGATCGACCAGGCCGCCGCCAGCGAACACCGCTGGTTCTCCGGCAAGTGGCGCGAGACTTTGGCCACCGGTCTGCAGGTGTCTGTCACCGCCCGCACCTACCGCGAAAAACGCAACAACGGCACGCCCTACCAACAGAATTCCTCCCGCGAAGACTTTGCTTCGGTCGCGCTGGCCGGTCGCGCCGACGCCGGGTTTGCCTGGGACGCCGTCGCCTATGCGCAGGACCAACGCTTTGCCAGTACCTTCAGCTCGGTCAACGCGGCCCGTTCGGCCGAGACGCCCGCCAGCGACCAGTTCGCCGTGCCGGCCGTCGCACTCGGGGCCGCCTGGACCGGGGTCTGGCGGTCCCACGCCGACACGCGGACCAGCGCGGGGCTGGATTATCGCCGGGTGCACGGTGAGACCCGGGAAAACTATACCTACAGCGCCGGCAACTTCAGCCGCCAACGCGTCGCCGGCGGCACGCAGGATATCACCGGCCTGTTCGCCATGCACGAACGCGCCCTCACCCCGGACCTCCGGGCCACCTTCGGCGGGCGCCTCGACTTCTGGCGGGAGAGCAACGGCCACCGCCGGGAAACGGAGCGCGCCACCGGCAATGCATTGCGCAACGACACCTACGCCTCCGCGGATGGCATGGAATTCTCCCCGAGTGCCGGCCTCGTCTGGCAAACCGCGCCGGCGTGGCGCGTGCGCCTCGCCGCGCAGCACGCCTTCCGCCGCCCCACCCTCAACGAGCTCTATCGCCCCTTTCGCGTGGGCAACGTGATCACCGAGGCCAACGCCGCCCTCGCGACCGAGCACGCGACAAGCGCCGAGCTCGGCCTCGAGTACCGCCACGACGCCCTCACCCTCGGTGCCGCGGCGTTCTGGAACGACCTGCGCGATGCCGTGGGCAACGTCACCCTCTACCGCGGTCCCGGCACCTTCCCCATCGTTGGCTTCGTTCCGGCCGGCGGTCTCGGCCGGCAGCGCCTCAACCTCGACCGCATCCGCGTGCAAGGCCTCGAACTTTCCGCGCGCTGGCAGCCGATCACCACCCTGACGATCACCGCCGACTACCTGTACAATGACGCCAAGGTGCAGGCCGCCGGCGTCGCGCCCGCCCTCGTGGGACGGCGGCTCGCGCAGGTACCGCGCCACGTCGCCACGTTCGGGGCCACGTGGCAACCGATCGCCAAACTCACTTTCACCCCCCGGGTGCGCTTCATGGGCCGACAATCTGAGGACGACGAAAACCTACTGCGCCTCGGTGCCGCCCTGGTCGTCGATTTCGGTGCGCGTTGCCAGCTGACGCCCAACGCAGAACTCTTCGTCAGTTTGGAAAATCTCACCGATGCGCGCATCGAAACCGGCCGCAGCCCCGACGGGCTCGTTAACACGGGCACGCCGCGCTCCGTGTCTGGTGGGCTGCGCTGGATGTGGTGAGCACAGCTCGCGAAACCGGCCAACTCGCGCTCCCGGCTGCTTGCGCCGCGAATCCAATGGTGCATGTTCCCCTCGTCACTACCCCATGAATTCATCCCACGTCCTGCCTGCCTTCTGTGTTGTCGCCAGCGCACTGCTCGCCGCGCCCGATCCGATTTCTTCCTCACCGGCCCCGTACCCCCGGGACGCCAAGTCCACCATCGAGCGGCTCGATCCCGCCTTCGACCGCCTGCTCGCCGCCGATGCCGGGGTCGAAATCCTGGCCAACGGTTTCAACTGGTCCGAGGGTCCGGTCTGGGACCCGGCGCAATCGGCGCTGCTCTTCAGCGACGTGCCGGAAAATCGCGTCTACCGCTGGAAAGACGGCGAGGGCATCAGCGTGTTTTTGTCGCCGAGCGGTTTCACCGGCAACCAGTACAACGGCGGCGAGCGTGGCTCCAACGGCCTCACCCTCGACCCCTCGGGCCGCCTCGTGCTGTGTCAGCATGGCGACCGCCGCGTCGCGCGCCTCGCCGCCGACGGCCAGCACTTCGAGACGATCGTCGACCGCTTCGAGGGCAAGCGTTTCAGCAGCCCCAACGACCTTTGCTTCGATCGCGCCGGCAACCTCCTCTTCACCGATCCGCCCTATGGCTTGCCGGCCGACACCAAGCAGGAGACGGCTTTCCACGGCGTCTATCGCCTTGGCCTCGACGGCAGGCTGACGGTCATCGCCAGCGACATGAGCCGGCCCAACGGCGTCGCCCTCTCGCCCGATGAACGCACCCTCTACGTCGGCAGCACCGACCGGATGGAACCCTGGATCAAGGCATTCACCCTCAACGCCGATGGCAGCGTCGCCTCCAGCCGCATCTTTTTCGATGGCTCCGCCCTGATGAAAGCCGGCCGGCGCGGCGGCTTCGACGGATTGCGCGTGGACGCCCAAGGCAACCTTTGGACCAGTGGTCCCGGCGGCGTCCTCGTGATCAGTCCCGACGGCCGGCACCTCGGATCAATCCTGACGGGCCGCGCCACCGCCAACTGCGCTTTCGGCGACGCCGATCACCAGACCCTCTACATCACCGCCGATGAAGCGCTCCTGCGGGTGCGCACCCTGGTGAAAGGCGCCGGACGCTGAGCGCGAGTAGGGCCAGTCTCCGACTGGCCGCTTGCGTCCGGGCAAATCCGGCCGGTCACAGACCGGCCCTACCTCGATTCACGGCTCGCAGGGGACGCGAGTGCTCCAGCGACGGGATGAATCGACCCAAGCGGGCGCTTCACTTCTTCCCCACAAACTCCCAGCACAACACGGCGGCGGCGGCCGAGACGTTGAGCGACTCGACCGAGTCGGCGCCGGGGATCTTGATCAGGCGGTCGCACTGCGCCGCGACGGCGGGCGCGATGCCTTTCTCCTCGTTGCCCAGAATCAGCGCCGGCGGACGCGGCAGACCGCGGTCCTTTACCTGGGCCGGTGAGAGCTGGTTGCCCGTCAGGCTGGTCCCGAGCAGAAAATGCGTGCGCTTCAACTCGGCGCAGAATTCCGGCAGCGCGGGCACGCGGAAGAAATCCACAAACTCCATCCCGCCCTCGGCCACGCGGTGCGCGGCCTCGCCGGGCAAGGCCTGTCCCGGGTGGTCCGCCACGATGATGGCCCGCACGCCGAAGAAGGCGGCGGTGCGCACGATGGCGCCGACATTGTTGGCGTTGCTCACGCGATCGAGGAGCAGGAGCGGAGACTTCGCCTTGGCCCAGTCGGCCATCACCTCGCGGGTCACTTTCCGCAACGGCCGCTCACCGATCACGGCGACGATGCCGCCATGGTGCACCGTGCCGGCGATTTTCTCCAGTTCGGCCGCTTCCACCTGACGGTAAACCTTCTTCTGCTGCGCGAGCAACCGGCAGAGTTCGCCCGCCCGCTTGCCGGTACCGGCGTCAAAAAAGAGGCGCCTCACCTCATCCGGATGCCGGGCGAACAGCGTCGAGACCGCCTGCCAGCCGCAGATGTTGATTTCCTTTTGCCGTGGAGCGATGGGTGATTTCATGGACCGCCGCGCAGCGTGGGGGGTCGCCTGCCGCGTTTCAAGGGAAGTCGCACCAGGCCCTATTGATGATTACGCAAAGAAGCGACACACCCCGTCGCTTCGCGCCACCCCTCTTGCTAGAGGGGACCCAATCACAGTGTCTTGAAATCCCCTCTAGTAAGAGGGGTGCCCGCCAGGGCGGGGTGTGTTGGGGAGCATCGCAAGCAGGCAGTGGCCAGTGCCACTGGTTGACACAAGTCTCAATGAGATCCCGGCCGACCACGACCGGCGCATTCCCGCCCCACCCCTCAATACTCGCTCTTGCGCCCCTCACCGCGCGGGGTGAAGAGCGTCTGGGCCAGGAAGCCCAGGCCGAGCGTGGCGGCCAGCACGCGGAAGTTGCGCAACGCCCCAACCACGTGTTCCACCGGCGCCGCCTGCGGTTCCTGCACGCGGCGGAGGAACAGCACCGCCCCGGTGGCGAACAGCGGCAGCGTCAGGAAAAACCCATGGAAGACGGCGTCCACCGGCCAGCTGTGCCCGAGCGCCCACGCCAGCAGCTTGCCGGCGAGGATCGGCGCCACCGCCATGCCAAGAGCGACGGACGCCGTGTTGATGCCGACCGCCAGTGATTTCGCGGCCGGCGGCACGAGCTTCATCAGCAGGTTGAGCTGTCCGAGAGCGATGCCGGCATTGGCCGTGCCGGCGAGGGCCCACGCGATATACAACAGCCACGAGGACTCACGCGTGACGAAAATCCACGGCAAGCCGGCAATGGCCCAGAAACCCACGGCGCACATCAGCACCGGCCGCGCCCCGTGCCGGTCGACCAGCCGCCCCCACGCCGGCAGCGCCAGCGCCCCGAACAGCAGCGAGAGTGAAAGCGGCAGACTCGCGCTGCGCGGCGAGTCCGACAGGCTTTGCAGCATGAAGACCGGCTGGAAGGTGCCAAAGCCGTTCATCACAAAACCCCACGCCGCGCCAAACAGAACCGACCGCAGGAAGGGCTGGGCCGCCTTCAGCTCCCGCCACTGCGCCGCCAGCGAGATGCCGGCGCGCGCGGGAGGATCGCCGGCGGCTGGCGTCATGTGCGCGGCCACCGCGGAGGCCATGCGGATCAGGGCGGCGCCGCCGATCACCACGGCGAAGGCCGCCGGCGTGGGATTGGTCAGCAGCCAGCCGGCCGCGAGCAGAAAGACAAAATTGGACAGCTGGCACAACCGGTTGCGCTGCGAGAAAAACGTGCCGCGGATGCGCGGCGGCACCCAGGCGTGCATCCACATCGTCCAGGCGACGCCAGCCACCGCCACGGTCAGGCTGCCGCCAAAAACAAACCAGCCGGCCACGGGCAACGCATGTTCCTTGACCCAATCGCCGTGCAATCCAAGCACCGCGGCAAAGGCCAGCCAGCACGCCGAGTTGGCCCAAAGCAGGGCGAGGAAAACCTGGCGCGCCGAAAAGCGGCTCATGATGAACGGCATCAGCGCCAGTTGCGCACAGTTGCACCAATATGGCAGCGAGACGATCCAGCCGTAGTCGTCAGGGGCTAGCCCGAGACCGTTGCTGAGCAGCGCCGCCAGCACGAGGTTGCCCGGCAGACAGATGTAGACCAGCGGCATCGCCAGCACGCCTTCCAGCGAACTCATCCGCATGCTGCGGCGCACCCGTTGCCGGAGCTCCCAGGGAGCCGGTCCAGCGGATGCGGTTGACTCTGCCGTCGGCATCAGGGCTGGTCAGTTGTTGCCCGGTGGGCCGCCCGGCTGGCGCGGACTCACCGGTCGGCGCTCAGCGCTTCTTTTTCCACTCGGCGGTGACCACCGAGGAGAACCCGCCGCGGGCCTTCCAGCGCGCGATGATGGTCAGCTGCCGCGGCTTCAGCGCGGCCCCGAGGTCGTCACAGATCTTGTTGGTCGCCGCCTCGAAGAAAATACCCTCGTTGCGGTAGGCGTGGAAATACAGTTTCAGGGACTTCAGCTCGACGCAGATCTTGTCCGCCACGTAGCGGACGGTGATCTCGGCAAAATCAGGATGCCCCGTCATCGGGCACACCGAGGTGAACTCGTGGTGGGTATGCTCGATGAGAAAATCGCGCTTCGGCGCGGGATTGGGAAAAGTCTCGAGGATCTTTGGGTCGGCCATGGTGGAAGAGGAAAAGTATCAGGCAGCAAGGTACAAGTAACAAGTCAGGGCCCTGGCAGGAAATCCTTGATACCTGGCCCTTGAAACCTGTTCGTTTCGGGGCCGTCAGGTCGCCGTTTCCGTGTACCGCTGCTCGCGGATCACCGTGATCTTGATCGTGCTCGGGTAGTCGAGCTCCTGCTCGATCTTGAGCCGCAGGGTCTTGGCCAGCGCGTGCGCCTGGTCGTCGCTCACGATGTTCGGCTGTACCACCACGCGCACCTCGCGGCCGGCCTGGATGGCGAAGGCCTGCTGGACGCCGGGCAGGGTCATGGCGAGGCGCTCGAGGCGGCCGAGCCGCTCCAGGTAGTTGGTCATCGACTCGGCGCGGGCGCCGGGACGCGAGGCGGAGATCGCGTCGGCGAGGATGACGAGTCCCGCGTAGACGGTCTCGGGCTTCACTTCCTCGTGGTGCGCGGCGACGGCGTTCACGACGATCGTCGTCTCGCCGTAGCGGCGGATGAAGTCCGCGCCGATGAGCGCATGGCTGCCCTCGTACTCGCCCTCGATGGACTTGCCGATGTCGTGGAGCAGGCCCGCGCGCTTGGCCACGTTGGGCTCCAACCCGAGCTCGGACGCGAGCATCGAGCAGAGCTGCGCGACCTCGATGGAGTGATCGAGCACGTTCTGCGTGTAGGAAAACCGGAAACGCAGCTTGCCGAGCAGCTTGATGATCTCGGGATGCAGGCCGGAAATCTTGAGGCGGTCGACGGCTTCCTCACCCATCTGGGCGACGGTCAGGTCCAGGTCCTGCCGGGCGCGGTTGACCGAATCCTCGATGCTGGCGGGATGGATGCGGCCGTCCTTCACCAGGGCATCGAGCGCCAGCCGGGCGATTTCGCGGCGCACGGGATCAAAGGAGGAGATCAGCACCATCTGCGGGGATTCGTCGATCAGCAGCGTGGTGCCGGTGGCGGCTTCGAAGGATTTGATGTTGCGGCCCTCGCGGCCGATGATGCGGCCCTTCATCTCCTCGCTCGGCAGCTGGACGATGGTGGCCGTGATGTCGTTGTTGGGCTTGCTGGCCAGCCGCTGCATGGTCGTGACGAGGATGCGCTTGCCCTCCTGCACGAGATCCTGCTCCGAGCGTTCAAGCAGTTCCTTGCGCAGGGCGCGCAGCTCTTCCTGACACTCAAAGGTGACTTCTTCGCGCAGCTGCTTGCGAACTTCCTCGCCATCGAGCGAAGCCACCCCCTCCAGCCGCTTGCGCAGGCTCTTGGAAAGATCCCGCATGGCATCGCGCGCCGATTTGACCGCCTGCGCCTCGCGGGAAAGCCGCTCCTGCCGCTGCTCCAGCTGGTAATCGAGCAACCCGAGCGACTCCTCGTGCGAGCGGATTTCGCGCAGCATCATCTCGATCTCGATCTTGCGACGGTCGAGGTCGCGGTTCAGCTCGGCGTGACGGGTGCGGACTTCCTCCTCGGCCTTGCTCATCATCTCCTGGGCGGCGAGGGCCGCTTCGCGCTTGGCGAGTTCCTGGTGCGATTGCGCCTTTTCACACGCCAGCCGGCGCGTCTGGCGAAGAAAAAGCCAGACGGCGGTGTACCCCAAGACAAGTCCCGCCAGCAGCGCGAACCCGAAGACCCACAGGGCGGGCTCGGGCTCGGTCACTTGGCTCAGTTGCTTGGTTGCGGCGATGACGGTCAGCATCACTTGGACCAGCAAGTTAGGTCACACCACCGGCATGGCAACACCTCAGACCGAAATATTCTTCAGCCCTCAGGGCTGTTCGGCACTGGCTCCTGGAAAACCGGCAGCGTGCCGCCGAGGACTGACTGGAGACGGGCCAGCGCAGCCTCCTCCCCATCCGTCGCCAGCGTCTGCGCCACCACATAGGCCCAGCGATGCGCCTCCAGATACCGCAACCGGTCCAGCGAGGTATAAAGAATTCGTTCCGAACTGGTTGCCACAATTTTGTCCGCGCCCACGAACCAGTAGGCAAACAGCGCCGGCACCTTCACCTGCTGACCGTTGGCGGTGGTGATCTCCCGCTCGATCCGCAAGACCGTGGCCGGCACCCGCGCCTTCGGATCATCCGGCCGCCGGAAGGCATGGCGAAACTGGCCCCCGATCGTCCACCCCTGCCCGACGAGACAGATTTCCGGTCGGTGGATGGAGGTGCGGTCGCGGCCGCTCAGCACGATCGACAAAAAAACCCGCTGGTTCAGGTCATGCAGCAGCACGTAGTTCTTGCGGGAAAATCCGGTGTCGGCCGGCAACACCTCGCGCTCGATGGCCGACACATCCGCCGGCTGTCCTTCCCACGTGCTGCCCAGGTAATCCGGCAACGCCACCGGATTGATGCCATCCGCCGCCAACCGGATGCCGGTCTTGGGATTCACTTCCATCCCATCGACCTTGTGCGCGGCGAACATGACCAATAGCGCGCAGGCCAGCACCCCGCTGGCCGCCGCCCAACCGGCCGATTCTCGCCGGACCTCCCCGCCCCCTGATTCTTGTGCCCCGCTCTCATTTCCCTGCTCCTGACTCCCTTCTACTTTTGCCGCTCTCTGCAGAATCCATACCGTGAGTTGCACGAGGCCGAGCACGATGACGAACACGCCGAAGCCCATCACGTCATGCGTCTTCACGCCGGCCGCCTGCCCCCGCCATTCGGCCACCACGATGACGGCGAAGATGCGCACCACATTGCCAACAAAGGCGAACGGGAAACAGAGCAGCCCCACCAGCAAACGCCGCGGCCAGCTGCGAAAACTCAGGTAACCCAACAAGAGCGAAAGCGCCGCCAGCGCCGTGAGCGAGCGCATGCCGCTGCACGCCGCCGCCACATCGTATTGAAAACCGCCATCCGGCGACATCAGCAGCGTCCCGTTGCGGATCACATCAATCCCCACGAAGTGCACGAGATGCCACGCGGTCTCGATCACCCCGAGCCGCAGATAAAAGCCCACCGAATCCAGCAGGTTCAACGGGACCGCAAAAAGCATGAACGCCACCGGAAACGCCGCCGCCCGCCCCCACCGCCGCCCGCCCGCGAAGGCCAGCAGTCCCCACGTGAACAGCAGCAGGCCCCCCGCCGAAATCCGCGCCTGCGTCAGCACATAACCCAACAAATGGATCAACAACCCACCCACCATCGCCGAAACCGCCAGGTAGGGCGCGGACGCCGTCCGCGCCGCCGCGGCGTCCCTGCTCCCTTCTCCATTCTCCATTCTCCCTTCTCCCCGCTCCCTTCTCCCCGCTCCCTTCTCCCTGCTCCCTGCTCTCACATTGCGCGCCAGCAGCCACCCGCTCAGCGCCACGATCAGCCACCCGTGCTCGCTCTCGGAAGCCGGATTCGCCCACTGGTAGCCCCACCAATAAAACAACGACGCGGTGTCGAGATACCCCCGGCTGGCATTCCCGAAAAATTGGAACACGACCAAGCCGGCCGTCGCGCAGAGCGCCACCGGCAGGTATCGCGGCCATCGGTCCACAGGGCTTGCCATGGCGGTCACAAAAACAGGATAAAGCCCCCATGCAAAGTTTCTCGGCGAGCCAGCCCCGACTGCTGGTCCTGGAGCTGTGGGGTCTCGGCGACCTCGCGCTCGCCGTGCCGTTTCTGCGCGCCGCCAGCCGCCACAGCCGCGTCAGCGTGCTCGCCAAGCCCGCGACCGAACCGCTCGTGCGACGGTTTTGTCCGGAGGTCGAACTCATCCCGTTCACCGCACCCTGGACCGCGTTTGAGGGCAAATACCGGCTGCACCGCTGGCCATGGCCGCAGCTTTCCGCCCTCCTGAGCGACCTCCATCGCCGGGATTTTTCCGCCACTGTCTCGGCGCGGCCTGATCCCCGCGACCACGCCTTGATGGCCTTGGCCGGCATTCCGCTGCGGGCCGGATTCCCGCGCGCCGGCTCTGCCCTGCTGTTGACCGACCGCCCTCCCCGCCCGAGCGATCCGCATCGCGCGGCCCACTGGTCGGCCCTCGCCGCGCACTTTGGCTGGAGCCTGCCGCCGGCACCGCTGGCCCGGCCAAGCAGCGGCCGCCAGGTGGTCATGCACACCGGCGCGGCCCAGCCAACCCGCCAGTGGGGGGCGGACAAATTTGCGCAGCTCGCCAGCAAACTCCGTGCGCAGGGCTGGCCGGTGACGATCCTCGACGAACACTCGGGCGACCTCCCCGCCCTCCTGCAAACCCTCGCCACCGCCGACCGCTTCATCGGCAACGATTCCGGCCCGGGCCATCTTGCCGCCCTGCTCGGCGTGCCGACCTTCACCGTGTTCGGCGCCCAGCTGGCGGCGAATTTCCATCCGATCCATCCGCAAGCCGCCTGGCTCGACGGCGCACCGTGCGTGTACAAGCCCTGCCACGACGCCTGCCGCTTCGCATCCCCGCACTGCATTCGCGAGCTGACCGTCGATCAGGTCTGGACGCGAGTGACCGACTGGCTCGCCTCCTGAGCAACACCACTATCGCGGCGACAACCCCGTAGGGCCGGTCTCCGACCGGCCGGCTCGTACCCCCATCCCGACCGGTCAAAGACCCGGTCCTACTTCTGCATCCACCTGGCCCCTGCTCAGCCACTCAGCACGGTGCGATAAACCGCCACCGTTTCCCGCGCGCATTTTTCCCAAGAAAACTCCCGCGCCCGCGCCCGGCCCTTCTCACGCCAGGCATCCGCTTCCCTCGCCACCCCGGCCATGGCTTCCCGCCAGCGACCGGTTGCGAGTTCCACCAGGCAAGCCGCGTCGCCCGCCACCTCCGGCAGACTCGCCCGGGGCGCGCCAATCACCGGACACCCCGCCGCCATCGCCTCGAGCACGGGAAGTCCGAAGCCTTCGTAGAGACTGGGGAAGAGCAGCGCCTGCGCCCGCCGGTAAAGACCCAACAGCGCGCCGTCGCTTTGGTGTCCCAGATAGATCCAGTTTGCCGGCGGCGCGCCTTCTCCGGCCACCCCGGCCCAACGCGCCCCGACAACCACCAGCGGCGGCAAGGCATCGCCGGCCTCGCGCCAGAGCGCGTTGAGAAACGCCAGATTCTTGCCCGGCTCCAGCGATCCCACGAAGAGATAAAACTCCTTCGGCAATCCCGGCACGGGTTCCTCCTGCTCCGCCAGCGTCGGCGCCAGGTGCACGACCTCCAGTCTGCTCGCCGGGATCGCCAGCAGCTGCATCGCCTCATCCGCCGTGAACTGGCTGATGCAAATCACGCGGTCCGCCGCCTTCACGCGTTGCAACCGCCGCAAACCAGCCCGCAGATGCCACGAGCGGTAACGCTCAGGATGCCGCACCAAGGCGAGGTCGCACAGCGTCATCACATGCCGGGGCCCTTTCACGAACGGCAACAAGGGGCCAAAGGTATGGTGCACAAGATCCGCCTCCCGCAGCTGCGCCGGCGCGATCCACGGCGCCCAGACCAATTCCCGCCACGCGGTCTTCAACGCGCGCGCCGGTTGGCCGAAACCGAAATTATCCACCGCCCAGCCAACCTCCCGCACCTCCAGATCAGCGGCCGCGATGCGCGCCAGCCCGCGCTGCAACCCCCGCACGTAGCGCGCCACGCCGGCCCGGCTGGTGTGGAGCGGATTGGTGTCGAGGGCGACGCGCATCAGGGGACCGGACATGCTTGGATTCCAATGGCGTACGCATCGACAAAACTCCAGCCGGCAAAATCACGCGCCCCAGCCCAAGCGCAGACCATCGGCTGCCGGACGCCCTGGTCCCATCGTGGGGGCGTCGCTTGCCGACGCCCGTTTCCTTCCGAAGTAGGACCGTGTCTTTGACCGGTCCTGCCGTCGGCGCGAGGCGGCCGGTCGGAGACCGGCGCTACCACACTGCGTCACCGCTTTGGTTCGCGGACAGTCGTTGGAGTCACCGCGGCCCGCGCTCGAGGCAAAGGGTCGCTTGCGCTGCTGGCCATGTGGGAGCGAGCTCGCTCGCGACATCCCACGCCCGGAGTCGCGAGCAAGCTCGCTCCCACAATTTCCAAGCATGGACACGGCAAAGGCTTTCTTTTGTCGGCCCGCCCATGCAATGATCGCGCCGTGCCCGCCCCCCGCCAACCTCTGCAAAACGTCCTGTGGCTTGTGGGCGAGCGGGTGTTGCGCACGGTCATCACCGCCACCGTGCTCGGCGTCGTCGCCCGTCATCTGGAGCCGGCGGGATTCGGCCGGTTGAATTTCGCCCTGGCCGTCGCCGCCATCGCGACCGCCCTGGCCACGCTCAGCCTCGAGGGACTTGTGGTCAACGAGCTCATCCGCCGCCCGACGCAGACCGGGGCGGTGCTGGGCACGGCTTTCCGGATGCGCCTCGTCGCCGGCACGGTCACCGCGCTTTTGCTTTCGGGCCTGGCCTTGGTTTTCGCACCGCAGGACGCCGGGCTGATCATGACCGTGTCGCTGGGGCTGATGATCCAGCCCCTTGACGTCATCGACCTCTGGTTTCAACGCCACCTGGAATCCCGGCGCACCGCCGTGGCGCGCTTCATCGGCCTGAGCGCCGGCGCGACCCTGAAACTGTGGCTCGTCGCAAGCGGCGCCGGTCTCCCGGCCTTTGCCTGGGCGCAGGTGGCCGATGCGGGCTTCATCGGTCTCGCCTTGGTGTGGACGGGCACCCGCACCACGCACCACAGCGGGGCCTGGACCTGGGATGCGGCCATCGCGCGCGCGCTGTGGACCAAGGGCTCCCGCATGGCCGTGGCCACACTTGCGGTCGGCTTCGCGATGCGCTTCGACCAGCTGCTGGTGCGCCATTGGTTGGGCGAAAAGGAAGCGGGCATCTATTTCGCCGCGACGCGCCTGGTTGAGTTTGCCGTGTTCACCGGCTCCACCATCGCCCTCAGCCTTTTTCCCGGGCTCGCGGCCAGCCATGCGCGCTCCGACGCGGAGTACCGCGAAAAGCTGCAGGCCCTCAGTGATGTGCTCTCGGCGCTCGGCTGGATCTTTGCCCTCGGTTGCACGGTGCTCGGCTGGGCGGTCATCGCCCTGCTCTATGGCCGGGCGTATGCCGCCGCCGTCCCGGTCCTCGTGGTCCAGGGCTGGGCCGCCCTCATCGCCATCAACGCCATCAGCCGCTGGCAGCATATCCTGCTGGCCGCCCCACCCCTCTTGAATCTGGGCGCGGCCCTCCTCCACTTCGTGACGGTCGCGCTGCTGGGTGCCTGGCTGATCCCGGGCGCCGGCACGGTGGGCGCGGCCATTGCGCTGCTGGCCGCCAATCTGGTGAGCGGTCTCAGCACCAGCTACCTCTTTCCCCAATTGCGTCCGTACGCCGCGATCCAGCTCCGCGGGCTGCTCATCCCCTTTACACCGGGGCGCTGGCGGGCTTTGCTCGCGCAGTTCCACCCTTCCACTGCTGACGCCCCTTCTTCCCGGACATGACCTTGGACTACTCGCGGTTCTATGCGCGTTATCATCCCGATGACGCCGCCCACCGGAACGGTCTCCGCCTCCTGCACCACCGGATGCTCAGCCCGCACCTGCCGGTGGATCGCTCTGCGCCGATTTTGGATGTCGGCTGCGGCCGCGGTTACGCCCTGCAGGATCTGGCGGCCCTCGGCTACTCCCACCTGCACGGGATCGATGCCGATGCCAACCAGACCGCCTTTGCCCGCGAGCAAGGCCTGACGGTTGAACACGTCGAAAACACGGAGACCTTTCTCGCCAACCGGCCCGGCCAATACGCCGTCATTTTGCTCATGGACGTGCTGGAGCACGTGCCGCGCGACGCGCAACCAGCCTTTCTCCGCGCCATCGCCGGCAGCCTGCGTCCGGGCGGCCGCTTGATCTGCACCGTGCCCAACGCCGCCTCCGCCATCGGCAGCTACTGGCTGCACAATGACTACACGCACCAGTGGTCCTTCACGAACGACAGTCTCGGCGGCCTGCTTGACCAGTGTGGCTTCAACCGCGTCACCTGCACCGGCTACGAGTTTTTCCTTCGCCCGCGCTTCCTCTTCTGGCTGCCGACACCGCGCGCGATCGCCTGGTGGTTGCGCTGCCTGCTGCGCTGCCGACAGCGGGCCGCCTACGTGGCCGAGCTGGGCTGGTCGCGGGGCCGCGCGGTCACCCTGACGCCCAACCTGCTGGCGGTCGCGGACAAGGCCGGATGAGCCGGACGACCCGCAGCTACGACGTCTTCGACACCGTGGTCACGCGCGCCTTCGCGCACCCACGCGATCTCTTCGTCCACTTGGGCGAGCGCCTCGGGCAACGCGGCCTGATCCGCCTGCCGCCGCTGGAATTCGCCCGCCTCCGCTGGACCACGGAACTGGCTGCCCGCCAGAAAACCCCGGGCCGGGAGGTCGGGCTCGCCGAGATCTATCGTGAACTGGCGCTCCGCCTCCACTGGGATGAAGCCACCACGGCCGCCGCTCAAGACGTCGAACTGGAAGTCGAGTCACGCCACCTTCACGCGATTCCCTATCTGCAGCCCGAACTCGCCCGCGCCCGCGCCGAGGCCGGTCGGTTGCTCTTTCTTTCTGACATGTACCTGCCGTCGGCCATCCTGCGGGCCTGGCTGACGCGGGAAGGCGTCGTGCAACCCGACGACGTGCTGCTCGTGTCAGGCGAAGCCCGGGCCAACAAGAACTCCGGAAAACTCTTCGCGATCGCCCGGCAGCAGACGGGCGGCGACTATGCTCGCTGGCATCACGCCGGCGACCATCCGGTGTCGGATGTCGCGAAGCCCCGCGAACTCGGCCTCACCGCAACGCACCGTCCTGAGGCCTGGCTCACCCCGCGCGAGCGGCAGGCCCGCGGCTCGGAAGGCGAGTTCGCGGAAGTCTGGCGTTCTTTGCTCGCCGGCGCCATGCGCCTGGCGCGCTTGCAGCGTCAGCCCGCCGACGATCGCGAGGCGGTGCTCTGGGAAACCGGGGCCACGGTCGCCGGCCCGTTGTTCACCGGTTTCGTGCGCTGGGTTCTCGCCGAAGCCGAACGGCGCGGCCTGCGCCGCCTGTATTTTCTGGCGCGCGACGGGCAGATTTTCTGGCGCATCGCGCGAGCCCTCCAGGCCGGCGACGAACCGCGCGGGGTGGAATGCATCTACCTGCACGCCTCCCGGCTGCTGTTTGCCGGCGTCGCCGAAGCCGGCTCGCCGGCGGCCCTGCGCACCTTGATCGCACCCGGCGCCACCTATCATTCGCTGCACCAGTCGCTGGTGGCCCTGGGCCTCGATGAGGCATGGGCCAAAGCCCATCTCCCCGCCCGGTTCCAGTCACAGGACCGCCACGCCAACCTGCCCCAACCCGAACGCGAGGCCCTGGCCGACTGGCTGCTCGCCCCGGCGCAACGCGCGCTCATCGAGCCGGCGATTGCGACGCGCTCAACCCAGGCCCGCGCCTACCTCGACGCAGCCGGACTGCGCGCCGGCGAACCGGTGGCACTCGTTGACGCCGGCTGGTTTGGCACGATCCAGCGCAGCCTCGAATGCATTCTCGGCGGATCCTCCGGGCCAGCCCCTCTGACCGGTTTCTACCTCGGCCTCATGCCGGCGGGAGATCGCCCCTTGGCCGGTGAGGCAATTGGCTATACCAATCAATTCGCGCCGCTGCCCCTGCTCCGGGAGGAATCCCACAAGGTGCTGATCGAGCTGATGGCCCAGGCCGACCACGGGCAGGCCGAGGGATTCGAGCAACGCGAAGGCTCGTGGCGGGTGCGCTGGCAGGACATCGGTCCCGTGAAACTGGCCGAGGTCGGCTTGTTTCAGGACGCCGTGCTCGCCTTCACGCGCCAGACCCTGGCGGTCGCCGATGTCGCCATCGCGCCACCCGACGAATACGCGCGGGCGGTCATCGGGATCTACCGCCACCTCCACGATCACCCGACCGCCCGGGAAGTCCGCGTGCTCGGCTTCCTGCCGCATTCGGACCAATACTACGAACAACGTCACGCGGGACTCTGCGCCGAGATGAGCCTGCGCGAAATCATCGCCGCCATCCGCGACTACCGCCAGCGGCCGCCCCACTGGTGGATCCCCGGCCAGGCCACCCTCGGGCACGCGCCGGTGTTGCTCCTCTTCCGCTGGTTGAAAGCGCTGTGGTGGAAAACCACCGGCCGCCCGGATTAAAGGCACTCTCGGCCATCAGTGCCGCGATATTTCAAATGGAGGGCCGGTCTCTCCGTTCGACAAGCTCAGGACCCCGAGCCAGTCGAGGGGCTGACCGGCCGCGGCTGGTCGGGAGACCAGCCCTCCAAAGCGGCGGCGCACCGCGCCGGGGTGTGCCTCTTCTTCGCGCAACCCCGTAGGGCCGGTCTCCGACCGGCCGGCTCGTACTCCCACCACGACCGGTCAAAGACCCGGTCCTACTCTTGTTGATACTTACGCCAACAAGTAACTCTGGCCGCCGCCTGCCTGCGATGCTCCCCAACACACCCGCCCTTCCGGGCACCCGTTCGGCCGAGCTCACGGCCTCGGCCCTCTTGATCCGGACTCATGCAGTCAACCGTAGGGGCGCTGCTTGGCGGCGCCCGGGAATTGGTTGATCGCCGGCGACCTTGCGGGCGTCGTCAAGCGACGCCCCTACACACACCAATTGGTGGAGCGAGAATGAGAGCCAAAGGACAGCTCAGCTGCATGAGTCCGGCTTGATAGAGGGGACTTCGTCTGCGGCGGTATTATTCCCCTCTATGAAGAGGGGTGGTCCCGCAAGCGGGACCGGGGTGTGTAGGGTCGGCCTAAAGCCACCGAGACCATTCGCCCTCACCCCGCCTTCACGCCCAACGCCTTCACCGGGCCGGACAAAAACATCCGCGCCACCAGTCCGCGACCAACGGCGGGCGCGCGGGTCCACGCGCGCCAGGCCAGTGACGACGCCCGCGTCGCCGTGACGAGGTCGCGCCGCAACGCCACCGCGCGGCGCGCCTGGTACGCCGCGAGGGCAAAACAATCTTCCGCCAGGGCGCGCCCGGCCCAGCTCAGGGAAATCTGCGACTGATCGCCAGCCGGCAGCGGCGTCTCGTTCACGGCCTCGGTCTGTCCCGCCCGCCGCAGCGCGGTAGCCAGGCGGATCTGCGCCCGCTGGTGCTCGATCAACGCCGCGTGCTCCTGCGTGGCCTGCGTGGCGTGACGCCGGTAGCGCAACAGCACCTCCGGCACCGCGCCCAGCGCGCACTCTTCCGCCACGCGCGCGATGAAATCAAAATCCGCTGCGAGGGAGAACGCCTCCCGATACGGCAGCTTCCCGAAAACCTCGCGCCGTCCCGTGTACGCCGGCGTGACCACGGGACTCGCATAGGCGGAGTAGCGGCGTTGGTCGTCGCCGGACACCAGCGCGAATTCCCGTCCCACCACCCGTCCTTCCGCGTCGATGGTTTCCGCCAACGAGGAAACCAGTCCGAGCTTGGGATCTGCGGTCAGCGCTGCGACCTGCCGTTCCAACCGCCGCGGCAGCATGAGATCATCGTGATCCAGCAGCGCGATAAACCCGCCGCTCGCCGCCGCCAACGCGGCGTTATGCGCGGCAGGGATGCCCCGGTTCGCCGGGAAATGAATCAGCCGCAACCGCGGGTCGCGCCCCACCTCGCCAAGGCGATCGACGCTCAGGCCCGCCCCGTTGTCCACCAGCACCAGTTCGAGATCCGGCAGTGTCTGGCTCCACACGCTCGCGATCGCCGGCCGCAGAAAGGGCGTGTCGCGGTGGCAGGCCATCAGGACGGATACGACGGGCATGCCGCATCTCACCACGACCGGCGCCCGAGGCAAGGCGGCTTTGGTTTTCGCGCGTCCGGAGTTGCGCCGGCGCGGGGCTCCGGCTGTGCTCGCCGCCATGCATCCGCGTTTGCGCACCCTCCTGATCGGCTTCGCCGCCTGCGTGCTGGCCGTCTGGGTGGGCATCGCCCTGGCGCAGGAGGAGCGCTTCATCGCGTCGGTCGCCGCCCTCGTCTCGGTGTGGGCCGTGCTCTCCTGGACCCGCGGTCCGCTCGCCGAAGCCTGGTTGCTGGGCTTTCTGGTGTTTGGCTACATCATCGGCAACCGCGGTTTCGCCCAGATCATGCCCGTGTCGGGCCTGCCGCTGTTCTTGAGCGAGCTCGGACTCGGCATCGCGGTCGCGCTGGTCATCTTGCGCGGGGCGTTGAACCGGGTTGTGCCGGTGACGTTCAACTGGCTGAACAGCCTGCTGCTCTTCTGGCTCGTGCTCGGGGCGGGCCGCATTGCCTGGGACGTCAAAACCTACGGCTTCCTCGCGCTGCGTGATTTTGCGACGGTGTACTATGTGCTCTATTTCTTCGCCACGCAGGCGATCGCGCGGCACCCACCCTCGCGAAAGTTGCTGCACGGCGCGTTGCTCGTGACCTTTGCCGTCTTGCCCCTGCTGGGCATACCCGGCGCCTTCTTTCCCGAGTTCTTTCTGGATAGCCTGCTGGTCAGCGGCGTGCCGCTGATTTTCTACAAGGGCGACCTGCTCGCGACCTTTCTCTTTGCCGGCTACATTTTGCTGCTCCCGAACGATGCAACGGACTGGCGGCAGAGCTGGTGGCGCTGGCTGCTCGCGGTGACCTCCCTGATCCTCGGCGTGGTTCTCCTCTCCCGCTCCGGCCTGGTGGGTCTGGTGGTGGCCATCGGCTTCATGGCCCGCGCCGGACGCTGGCGGCCCGCCCAGGTGCTCGTCGGCCTGGCCCTGGCCGGCCTGCTGGCGATCACGGTCGTTTCCCTGCTGCAAAAAAAGGATTTCACCCAGACCCGCGCCTACGCGATCTACGAGACGGTCGCCTCCATCGCCGACTTCAGCGGCACGCGCGACTACCGCAGCGACCAGAGCGGCAGCAAGGGTGACAACAACCGCTTCCGCCTCGTCTGGTGGAAGAACGTCGCCGAGGAAACCCTCACCACGGCACCGGTCTTCGGCCTCGGCTTCGGCGCGGACCTCGCCCGGGGTTTCGTGCAGGAGTACTATCCCGACTCGGGCGACGACTTCACCGCGCGCAGTCCGCACAACATCTTCATGACCACTTTGGGGCGCATGGGACTGAGCGGCGCGCTGGTGCTCCTCGCCATCTACTTTAACCAGTTCCGGGTCACCGCCCGCACAGCCCGGGCCGCCCGCACGGATCCGGCCCGGCTGCAATCGCTCACCCTGCAGGCCGCCTGCTGGGTGGTGCTCGTGAGCGCCGTTTTCGGCGTGGTGCTGGAGGGACCGATGGGCGCCATTCCACTATGGATCATGCTGGGGCTGGCGGATGCGGAAGCCACCGATCGACCTGCCTGACCGGACCATGTTCTGCTCACCCCTGCTGCCGCCTCCCACCACCCGGATCCCCGCCCCGCTGCGGCGCCAGATGGGCGCATGGTTGTCCGGGCCACCCCGCGGGCCGCGCAAGCAATCGCATCGCGCGTGCCTTTTCCTGCTGGGCCGCATCGGTGATTTCGTCCTCGCCCTCTCGACTGTTCGGCTGCTGCTCCGGCAAATCGGCCCCGAGCACTGCACCCTGGTCGTATCCCGTTCACAGGAGACGCTCGCCCGCCGGGAATTTCCCGACACGCGCTGTCTGGTCCTGCCGACGGAGGCGGACGGGCTCGTGCGGGACATCCTGCCAATCTGGTGGCGTGAACGGGGAAAGTTTGCGGATACCCGGTTCAAGCTGCTCGTCGGTCTGCGGCACCAACGGGCGCTGTACCATGACCTCACGCTTTCATGGATCGACGCGGAGCGCGAGGTCCGGCTCGAGCCGTCCACCTATCCGACCATTCCCCAACCCGGCCTTTGCACCGAACTCCTCGGACACTGGCGGCTGGCCGAGAGCGTGCTCGGCCGAAAAGTCTCCCGGGAGGAAATCCTCCCGCGCTTCACGAGCCTGCAGGCTTCGGACGACGGCCGCCTGCTCGTCTGCCCGCTATCCCTCGACGTCACGCGTAGTCTGCCGGCGGAAGACATGCTGGCCGCCTTGCAAATCTGGCGCCGCCGCAACCCGGCCCCGATCGTGTTCGGCGGCAGCCCCGCCGATGAGCCGGCGCTGGTCCAACTCGCCGCGAACGCCCGCGCGGCCGGCCTCGGCGACGTTCGGGTTGAAACGCCCCAAGGCCTCGAGGGCTTGTTGGCGCAGGTGGCCCGGGCCGGGGCGGTGTTTGCCGCCGACTCGGCGCCCGCCCACATCGCGATCGCCCTCGACAAGCCCTGCGTGGTCATGACGAGCCAAGGATTTTATGGCTACGCCCAACCCTGGGCCCGCTCGTCGCGCCAGCAGACCTTCCTGCACGGCACCGACACCGCGGAGATCGCGGCGGCGCTGCCGGCCGTGGGGTGAACCAGCATTCCTCAGCCCTGAGAGACCCGAACTGCCCAAAAGCTCACGAATCAAATCGATCCTCCTGAATCCAGGGGCTCAAAACATTGAGTCCTGCCCCAACGTGAATGCGCCAACCCATTCAAGTTTGTCAGATTCGTGCAGATTCGTGTGTTTAGTGGGCAAACGGCTTGGGATTTGGACTCACTGGATTTTTCTGTGTCTTCCGTGTTTTCGGTGGTGGATGCCCCTGTCCGCATCGGGGTCGATCGGTGTCATTTTGGACCTGCTCCGCCGAAATTCCCACCGTTCGGGCCTGCTTGCTCCTTGCCCCCTGCACCCTGCTTTTATCTAGTGGCTCCCTCCCCCCGTGAAATTCCTGCGCAACCTAGACCTGGCCAGCTTCTTCAAGCTCACCACGCGCGAGAACTTCGACCGGATCACCCCCGCCTGCATCGCGGCCCTCAGCCTGTTCGGCGTCTTTTTCATCTACAGCGCCCAGATGGCGACCGGGCGCAGCCAATGGCAGCAGCAACTCGTCTATCTGGCCCTGGGGGGGATCATTTACCTCGTCACCGCCTTCCTCGATTACCGCATCTGGCTGCGCTACGCCCATTGGGTGTACTTCGCGGGGATCATTTTGCTCATGCTCGTGCTGATCCCGGGCATCGGGACGACCCACGGCATGGGCGCCCGCCGCTGGATCGACATCGGCATCGCCTTCCAACCCTCGGAATTCGCCAAGGTGGCCGTGCTTTTTGCCACCGCGTCCATCCTGACGGGCTCCCGGCTCGGCACGGTGCGCGACTCGTTGCAGGTCCTGATCAAATTGGCCCTTGCGGTGGGTTTGCCCATGCTGTTGATAATCGCCGAACCCGACCTCGGCAGCGCTCTCGTGATTGCTCCCATGGTCTTTGCCATGCTGTTCGTATCCAACCTCTCGCTGCGTTTCTTTGCCGGAGCCTTGGGCGTGTTCGCCCTGTTGGTCGGCATCGTCGCGATCGATGTCTGGCGCTACAGCAAATACATGGATGACAACAACCTGGATTACTCCAGGAACCGCGGCGCGTACGAGTCCCACTCGTGGTTGCCGCTGAAGGACTACCAGCGCAACCGCGTCCTGGCCTTCGCCCTGCCCGACAAGGTCGACCCCATGGGCATCGGCTGGAACAGCCGGCAGTCGCTCATTTCCGTTGGTTCCGGTGGCTTCACCGGCAAAGGCTGGACCGAGGGCACGCAGGCCAAGCTCGGCTACCTGCCCCGCGCGGTCGCGCACAACGATTTCATTTTTTCCGTAATCGCGGAAGAGAAAGGATTTATAGGAAGCATAGCCGTCGTCGGACTCTTCGGCGTGGTGTTGTGGAATGGACTGCGGATCGCCGGGCTCGCCCGCGACCGTTTCGGCGCCTTACTCGCGCTCGGCGTCACGGTGCTCATGGCCGTGCATGTGTTCGTCAACATCGCCATGACGATCGGTCTGGTGCCGGTGAAAGGCATACCGCTTCCCTTTATTAGCTACGGCGGCACCTTTGTGCTCAGCTGCTGCTTGCTGCAAGGACTGGTTCAAAGCGTCTATCGTTTTCGGAGGGACTCATGACAACCATGAGAGACCTGCCACCCGATATTGACCGCTCTGCCGGAATTTCCTGCTCGCAGCCCGCTGGCCAAGGGAGCCCCGAATCAACACCCATACGGGCCCACCCCCACCATGAACGATCAGTCCTCTCCCGCCGGATCCCCCCAGGACCCGGCCTCACGTTATGAAGAAGAACTCACGCAGCCGCCCCGCGCGCAGCATGCCGAGCCCCTCACGGCCGACCAGCTGAAGTCCGAATCCAAGGAACGCGCCGCCAACCGGCCCATTCTCCAGAAGATCCTCGGTCTTTTCCGCAAGGAAAAGGGCACCTTCCGCGAGCTCGTCATCAACTCCGAGCCCCTCGAGAAGCGCGTCGCGCTCCTCGTCGACGGCACGCTCGACCGCTTCGAGATCGAGCGCGAGTCCGACAACCGCATGGTCGGCGGCATCTACAAGGGCCGCGTCAAGAACCTCGACCCCGGCCTCAAGGCCGCCTTCGTCGACATCGGCTTCAACAAAAACGCCTTTCTCCACTACTGGGACATGCTCCCCGCCGCCACCGACTCCTCCGTCGAGGTCGTGCGCGTGAACAAGAAAAAGGGCGCCGCCGAGCGCAAGGCCGAGCCCACCGTCAAGGACATCCCCGGCCTCTATCCCCCCGGCAGCGAGATCGTGATCCAGGTCACCAAGGGCCCCATCGGCACCAAGGGCCCGCGCACCACGACCAACCTCTCCCTCCCCGGCCGCTACCTCATCCTCACGCCCTACTCCGACGGCTGCGGCATCTCCCGCAAGATCGAGGATCCCCAGGAGCGCAAGCGCCTCAAGACCCTCATCAACGAGCTCACCATCCCCGAGGGCATGGGCGTCATCGTCCGCACCGCCGGCGAGGGCAAGAAATCCCGCTACTTCGTCCGCGACCTCCACCTCCTCCTCAAGAAGTGGGAGGAGATCGTCCGCAAGATGGAGAGCGACCGCGCCCCCGCCTGCCTCTACCAGGAACCCGACATCGTCGAGCGCACCGTGCGCGACTTCCTCACCGAGGACATCGACCGCGTGCTCATCGACAACGAGGCAGACTTCAAGCGCACCCAGGAATTCGTCTCCCAAATCTCGTCCCGCTCGCGCAACAAGATCGTCTATTACAAGGACTCCATCCCCGTCTTCGAGCGCTACAACATCGAGCGCCAGATCGAGCAGACCTTCCAGCGCAAGGTCACGCTCCCGTCCGGCGGCCAGATCGTCATCGACGAGACCGAGGCCCTCATCGCCATCGACGTCAACACCGGCTCCCACAAGTCCCGTTCCGGCGACGAGAAGAACACGATCTTCCAGGTGAACATGGAGGCCGCCGTCGAGATGGCCCGCCAGATCCGCCTGCGCAACATCGGCGGACTCGTCATCATGGACTTCATCGACATGAAGGAACGCCGGCACCGCAACTCGGTGTACGACAAGATGGTCGAGCTCATGTCGGAGGACAAAGCCAAGACGCACATCCTCCCGATCAGCTCGCTCGGCATCATGCAGATGACGCGCCAGCGCCAGCAGGAGAGCCTCAGCGCCAATCTTTACGCCCCCTGCCCGTACTGCCACGGCCGCGGCTCCGTGAAGAGCGCCACGACGATGTCGGTCGAGCTCCAGCGCAAGCTCAGCTCCGTCGCCCGCCGCCTCCAAGCCCGCAAGGACGGCAAAGAGTACTCCCTCCGCGTCCACGTCCACCCCAGCATTTTGGAACGCCTCCGGTCGGAGGACTCCGATTTGCTGGTGCGCATGGAAAAATTGTTCTCGGTCAAACTAGCCTTCAGAGCGGACCCGAATTATCACGTCGAGAACTTCAAGATCATTAATGCGAATACAAACGAAGAGTACCGCTAAGGTTTTTACGGAAGCCTGATTTTTCAACGCCCGGCAAATCGCCGGGCGTTTTTTGTGGGGCATCCTCGACGAAGCGCGGCAGCGCGGAGATGGCCAGCCATACGGCTGGCCCCGAAGGGGTGACCGGGGCGGGTGCCCGCAGTGAGGGCAGCACCGATCACAACGCCTGCGCTCCGAAGATTCCGATCTCTTGGTGCGTATGGAAAAGTTGTTCAGCGTGAAGTTGGCCTTCCGCGCTGACCCGAACTACCACGTAGAGAATTTCAAGATCATCAACGCGAACACCAACGAAGAGTATCGCTGAGTGTTGGTTCGAGGGATTAATTCCGTTTTTCGGGGTTAATTCTGTTTCCCAGAGGTTTTGATACTGTTTTCGAGACCCGGCCTCCCCAGGGGCCGGGTCTTTTGCTGCTCAGGCCAAGCATTGATCGGCCCAGCATGATGGCCCTATCCCCTCGGAGACCGCGCCCCGGCCTTGATGTATTTCCTGCGAATGGAGTCAGGACGGAAAGTCTAGGTGCTGACCCAAATCCTGTGGCCCCGTCACCGGACCGAACCCGAGTAAGACACTCCGATCAGATTTCCCATTACAATCATACTCACGCACGCCAGCTATGGGCGACTCGGGCCGCCCTGTTTCGCCCACGACAATGTTTGGAAACCCAGCCAATTCATTCGCCTGTTCACCTCGCTCTATCGCGGTTAGGGAAGGACAAAGCCTAATCATGCGATCTACTCAGATTCAATAGGCCTTCTGCTCCTGAGAATAGGAAGAGTGCGCACGCGAAATTAACCATTCGGCCACCGCCACGTTGATGGCCCAGCCTGCTCCCATGAATAGCGTCCTTGCGAGTTCCCCTCGAATACTCGGGAAAAGAAACCACGGCAGATGAGTGAAGACTTGCGTCCCCGCGCCGAGGCCGAGGGCGTAGCCGCGGATCATCCAAGCTTGGTGTCGAGGGATGTCGCGCTTAAGGGCCGCCGTAACGCCGAAGCATAGGGAAAATGCCATCGCCGAACCCACCAGCAGTCGGATGCCGTAAAGAATCGGGCCGTCGAAACTCGCGGGCAACGGACCGGCAAAAGTTGCGGGTGGATTGAACTGGGTCATCCAAAGACCCGTCAGCGCGGAGATCAGCCCGCAAGGAACTAGGAGCCGCCCGGATACAATGTGCCAGTTACGGTTGCGGCGGCGGAACCCCGCCGCGAACTGGAACGCTCCCAGGACGCAAAAAGCGACAGAGCTGATGATATGCAGTCCAATGGGGAATGGTGCGGAAAAAAATCGTGCGTTATCCGGCGTAATCGCCGCCCCGCCACCGAGCTCCACCAACCGGAAGATTCCGCCCGCCATCGGGACGACGCTAAGAGCGATAAGTCCGGTTGTGACAAGCCAGTCCGCTTTAGTGGTGGAGGTCATATTGATTTAACTATGTGACACAGGAGGAGGAAGACAGCGCCCGGTGTCCACTCGCCGTGTCAACCTCATCTGTGCGGCAAAGCCATGTCCCGACTAAGATGTTGGCAACAATTGCATACCGGCCCTAACCCTCGGTTGATTAACGGCTTCGTATCGGATGAGTTCATGACATTGTCAGTCGTCCGTGGAAACCAATGCAACGACTAACGAGAGGACGACGATGATTGCGATCACGAGCGCAACTCCCCGGTGCGAACCCTGGCAGCTAGAAACGGTTCCAGCTCGGCGGCGCCGAAGTCGGCGAGGATTTCGCCCGACCAGTCAAGGACTGGCGCTTTCGTTTGACCAGAGAGGTGCAGCATGTTGGCAAGCGCGCCGGCGTCTGCCGTCACGCTCCGTTCGTCGTAAGCGATCCCTTGGCGTTCGAGGACCTCACGGGCCTCGGCACACCATGGGCACCCCTTTTTCGTATAGAGAACAGGACGCGAGTTGAGGTGAGAATCTGCGCGGGCAGTCAGGATGGCTTTCATTTCGGGATGATGCTGATTGGATGGTGCGGATACTTTGAAATTGATGCTGCGCCGGTCATTTCGCCGCGATCTTCGTGACGGTCGGGCGAACGATCTTGCGCAGCGCATCGCTCCAGCGGTCGATTCCCCAGTGCGCTTGGCTGAAGCGTGTAAAGGCCCTCAAGTGGCGTGGCGTTGCTGAAGCCCGAGAGGGCTACGAGTTGTTCGCCGTTGGCGGCATCGCTGACCTCGAATTCCATGCTTACACCGCCATTGTCGACCGGACAAAGCACCAGGCTTGTGGCCACGTTGAGCGCGGGGCTTGAAATATTCACGGATGAAGCTTCGTCGATCGGGAACGAGGCGGTTCAGACGGCAGCGGACAGTGGCGCAGCCTTTGGGAAATCCACGACCGGCCGCGCGACATGGTTGGTGTAGTTGGTGAGAATGTTCAGCGCGACGTGCGCAACAGTCTCGATGATCTCGGCGTCACTGACGCCGGCCTTACGCACGGCAGCGAGAGCGTCGTCGGTGACCAGGCCGCGCCACTCGACGACGCAGGCTGCAAACTTCAACAACGCATCAGTTTTCGGGTCATCGGCTTCAGAGCGGCGTGCGGCGGCGATGGCTTCGCCGGTGAGACCAGTGCCTTTGGCCACGAGGCTGTGGGCGGCGAGGCAGTAGTCGCACGAATTGATCTCGGCAACGGTGAGCGCGATCTGCTCCCGAACTTTGGCCGGAAGGACACCTGTGCCCAGCGTGGCCTTGAAGCCGAGATAGGCCTCGAGGGCTGCGGGAGAATGACCGAAGGTGCGCATAAGGTTTGGCACCACTCCTAGTTTGGACTTAACGGCGGTGAAGAGTTCGGCGGTCTTGCCGGTGGCGGTTATGGGATCGAGTGCGATGATACGGGATATGGTGGTATTATTGTTTTGGTTGCGAATCCGGCCCGGAAATCCGGGAGGAAAATAAGCGGAGTATTTTTTCGTGGCGGTGAGGGGTAGCTTTGGAGTCAATACCGGAACGTCGCACCGACATAGCAGTAGCTGCCCGATGTCAGCCGGACCTGCTTGAGCACGTCACCCGCGGTGAGGTGTTCATAGTTGAAGAACAGTGTGAGGTGCTCGGTGGCTGACCAACTTGAGACGACGCGGAGCAGGCCACCGATCGCGTGGCCCGAAGCATTCTGGGTGCCGGCATAGGCCCGCATCCCGCCGGCATAGGCCGCGTCGTCCTGCTTAAGCCGTCGCGCGAAACCGTATTCGACCGAAAGGTTCGTCCGGGACGACGGCGTGACGGAGAGTCCCGGCGCGATCAGCAGCAGGTTGCTGAGGCTGAGAAACTGTCCTTCGCCAAGATAGTTGGAACTGGCGTAGAGTTGGTGGAATCCCTTTAGCGCCCCGGTCCCATAAGCGCCGCCGCCGGAGGCAGCGTCGAGATGGACCGCAAGCCTCGGCTTCCATCCCCTGTCGGACAGCGCCAAGCTCTGGACGACAAACAGGCCCCAAGCGTCAATGTCGCGGTTCATGTATTGCCCGGTCTGGTGAGCCAGCGTGATGTCGAATTTCAGGCCGCCCCACCGCCCCCACAGGCGCGCGCCGTAGGTGTCGCGATTGTCCAGGCCGGTGCGTCCGCCAGAACGGAAGGTCGGGTTTTCACTGTGAATCCAGAACGAATCCAAAAAGGTGGTAGGCTTGCTGCCGGGCGAGACGACGAAGCTGGCGTTGATCCCCTGGAGACGTTCGGCACGATTGATCTTTTCATCGAAGGCGCCACGCGCCAAGCGTGTCGCGCCCAGGTCAAATGCGCCCAGGCGAAATCTTTGACCATGCGCGTAGAAGCGCGCACCGTTCCAAGTCCGATGGATGTTCGGACCGTCGCTTAGGCTTAACAGTTGACGAGGACCATCGGCGAACTCCTGCCGTCCGACCATAGCGCCTACCAGCATCGAACCGGCGTAACCGCGAGCATCGCAAAACAGCTGTTGAATCGAAGCGTCGTTTTGGAAATTCGCGACGGCGACACTGCGGCGGCCTTCGATCTGGCCGGTGCCAAGCTCGCCATAGACGCGGAAGTTTGGGTTGAAGCGCAAATCAGCACCAAGGATGCCGCGGAACAGCGCCTGCTCATAATCGTTGCCGTGTGTGAGCTGCCCATTGTCGAAGGCGTCGAAACGCAAACGGGCTTCGGCGCTGAGGGTGAGTGAGGACCCGCCGCCGAGTGGCATAGCCTTTAGCGGCGGCGCATGGCCGGCCTCGCGCATGGCGGTCCAGTCCTCGGCCCAGCGGCTGTAAAACAGGCCATTCCCGGCATCCGGCCCCCAGCCAGCCGCGATGAGCGGATAGGGATCGGCGGGAGTCGGGGCAGCCGTGCTAGGCGTCGCGGGCAAACCATGGGCTACGGTCGCCAGAATCAACAGGCCAATCACACTTACTCCGCCTACGCTAAACCTCTTCAGCGCTACCGCCGCCCTACGTCTTGCGAGCGCACGGCTGCCAACCGCGATGGCGAGCGCGCCAACGATCAGGATCGCCGCGACTGCAAATGTGATCCGCATACCCGTGGCAACGGCCTCGGGACGAGCCGTGGTGATGTCCGTCGTTGCCGACGCGAGCGCGAACACCGCGCCCATCACGGACGCGCCGGTGACTAGTCCGAGATTGCGCGATAAATTGAGCATTCCGGAAATAACGCCGCGCTGATCAGTGCGAATATCCGTCATAACAGCGGTGTTGTTGGCTGTCTGAAACAGTGCATAGCCGACGGTGATGACGACGATGGGGGCGATGTAGCCGAGAACACCGAACGCCGACGGCAGCATTGACAGGATCAAGGCACCGGCCGCCATTCCGATGAGCCCAACAACGGTCATGCTTTGTGCGCCAAAACGGTCCGCAATTCGACCGGCTGGCACACTCGTGAGCGCGGCAACCAGCGGACCGACCGACAAGGCGAGGCCAACCGTGGCCGCATTGAGCCCGAGAGCACGGGAGAGATAAAATGGTCCAACTACCAGCGTCGCCATCATCACCGTCGAAACGAGCGCGCTCATGGCGAGGCTCGCACTCAGCATGGGATCTCGGAACATCGCCAATCTGATCAAAGGGGATGCTGCCCTCGCTTCGGCGAGCACGAAAAGCCCGAGGCCAAAGGCCGCAGCCAGGAGCAGAGCCAAGTTGAGCGAACCGAAGTGGCCCCGGCCCATCGTCATCGCGAGCGCATAGGCTGCGAGGGTTAGAGCAAGCAGCAGTGTGCCCACATAATCGAAAGCGGCCCGCTCAGTCTTCGGCGCGCTGCGATCAACGGGCAGGTAGCGACGTGCGAGCAGAAAAGCCACGATACCCAGCGGCACGTTGACGATGAAGATTGCCCTCCAACCGAGTCCGGAGATCAAAATGCCACCGAGGGACGGTCCGAGCGTGGTGCCAATCGCCGACATCGTTCCGAGCAGCCCCATGGCGCTACCAGTCTTTGCCTTCGGGACCGTCTCACCGACAAAGGCCATGGTGAGAGCCATCATGATGGCCGCTCCAAGACCTTGCACCATCCGGGCGGATATCAACAGCCAGAGCGTGGGCGCGAAACCGCATAGGAGCGAAGCCACCGTAAACAGGAAGATCCCAACTAGCAGCAGCCGGCGGCGACCAATGATGTCACCGAGTCGGCCAGCGCTGACAATCAGGGTGGTGATGGCAAGGAGGTAGGCGAGGACGACCCACTGGACTTCTTGGAAAGTGGCGGTGAAAGCCTGAGCCAATGTCGGCAGGCCAACATTCGCGATGCTCGTGCCGAGCGAGGACAGCAACATGGACAGCGAAAGGGCGGCGAGCGCCCCCTGAACAGAAAATGTGCGTTCTGCGCTTCCAGCGACTGTCCCATCTTGTTCTGTAATGATTGTCTTCAACATGGGCAGGACTATAGCCCATCGCCTCACATGGCGGAAGACGCACCGTTTGCACTTTTCTCGTGCGTTTGACGCCATGCCAAGACATCGTCGAGTCATGTCGAGGCCCGATCTCAATTTGCTTGTCACCCTAGATGTGCTGCTCGCGGAAGGCAGCGTCGCGCGAGCTGCCCTGCGATTGCGGCTTAGCCCTTCGGCGATGAGCCGGGCGCTAGCACGATTACGTGAGACAACGGGCGATCCGCTGCTGGTAAGAGCCGGACGCGGTCTCGTTCCGACACCCCGTGCGCTCGAACTCCGCGAGCGGGTCAGTCAGCTCGTGCAGGGCGGAGAAGCGGTTCTACGTCCGACTGAGAAGCTCAATCTCAAACAAATCGTCAGAGTCTTCACGCTGCGAACCAGCGAAGGCTTCGTGGAAAACTTCGGGCCGGGCCTTATCGCTCGCATCGGGGAGGAAGCTCCCGGAGTGAGGCTGCGTTTCGTGCAGAAGCCAAACAAGGACAGCACGCCTCTTCGCGATGGAACCGTTGATCTGGAAACCGGCGTCGTGGAGTCAAACACCAGCCCTGAAGTGCGGACGCAGGCCTTGTTCCGAGATCGATACATTGGCGTCGTGCGAAAGAGGCACCCGCTGGCCCAGGGCAAGATCACTCCCGCTCGGTATGCGTCCGGCAGGCATATCTCGGTCTCGCGATCTGGCATCGACAATGAGCCGATTGATGAGGCTTTGAAACCGTTCGGAGTGAAACGGGAAATTCTCGTCGCAATCGCCGGTGGCTTTTCAACAGCCCTGGCTCTGGCCCGGGCCTCCGATCTGATCGCCAGCGTTCCGGAACGCCACACCGGATCTCTGCGCAAGGGTATGCATAGCTTTCCCCTGCCGGTCTCGCCTCCCGAGTTCACGGTTTCAATGCTCTGGCACCCTCGGTTGGACGCCGATCCCGCGCACCGCTGGCTGCGCGGGCTCGTTCGGGATGTGTGCGCGGCGGTCCGCTAACCGGAAGGGAGACGCGTCCGGGCACGAACCGAAGGGTGGTTCGATGGCTTCGTAGCCCTTTTGTTTGGCTGGATGCTGAAGATATCGGTTTGTAGGTGATTTTCACGCAACCCAGGTTCCTGAACCGCGACCACTGCCGGGGCCGCACGGAATTGATGTCACCGCAACATCGAATTCTTGTCAGCAACCCACCAAATTGATGTCAGCACCGGTCATTGAATTCGCGTCACCGTCCCTAGGGAGCGTTGGCACGGAATTATTGTCACCGCACAGATAAATTCCCCTCTATGAAGAGGGGTGCCGCAGGGCGGGGTGTGTAGCCTCTTCCTCCCAGCGCCGGTCCTGCGACCGGCGCTTTGCATTGCGCCAGTATCATTCCCGTCCCGCACCTTGTCTCGTTGTGGCCAGCCCGCTTGCGGGTGCTATCCTTGTGGAGGGCCCGCTTCCCTCCGGGCCACCTTCACCGGAGGATGAAATTACCGAATTCCGATTCTTCTCTTCCAATTAATCGACAGCAACTTGTGATTTTGAGTGACGAATATTCTCATTATTCACCGCAAATTATGCGGTGAATATGCCTTGCATTCGCCGCAGGCCATGCGCAATCCTTTGGAAGTGCGCTATATCCACCAGCAGCCAGATTGGCCGAATCTGACTTGGAATGACGCCGAGTTGGCGCCCGCGCTCGTGAGCGTCCGGCACCGACAGGGTCATCTCCTGGGCCACATGAAAGGGCTGGGCTTCCGCTTCCGCTCCGAGGCCGCGCTGCAAAGCCTCACTTCGGAGATCATCAAATCGAGTGCCATCGAGGGCACCCGGTTCGACCCCGCCGCCGTCCGTTCCTCCATCGCGCGCCGCCTGGGCATCGAGCCCGCCGACTCCGCCGCGACCGACCGCAATGTCG
>Ga0208117_100043_pt1 | contig 138711 bp, 133 predicted proteins | sample LakWasMet26_LOW6_2_FD_183870 | JGI IMG/M metagenome (GOLD analysis project Ga0208117, IMG submission 183870) | Freshwater sediment methanotrophic microbial communities from Lake Washington under simulated oxygen tension - Sediment Metagenome... | ecosystem: Environmental > Aquatic > Freshwater...
CACTGCCTTCCAGAATTGCGTTGTTGTTGGATATGACGCTACGCGAAATTGAACGCGTATTATATTTTGAATCGTTCGTCGTTTTAGACCCAGGCATGACGCCTTTAGATAAAGGCCAGCTGCTTACGGATGATGATTACCTGGATGCGGTTGAATTGCATGGAGATGATTTTGTCGCAAAAATGGGTGCGGAAGCGATCTATGATTTGCTCAAATCAATCGATTTAAAAGAGCAAGTCGAGATTCTGCGTGAAGAAATAAACTCGACCAATTCAGAAACCAAGATCAAGAAGTACTCAAAACGCCTGAAAGTTATGGATGCGTTATTGAGTTCGAAAAATCGCCCGGAATGGATGATTTTGAAAGTGTTGCCGGTATTGCCACCTGAATTGCGGCCTCTTGTGCCTCTGGACGGCGGTCGATTCGCAACTTCTGATTTGAATGATCTTTATCGTCGCGTTATCAACAGAAACAATCGTCTAAACCGGTTGCTTGATTTGAATGCGCCTGACATTATCGTTCGTAACGAAAAACGTATGCTGCAGGAATCTGTTGATGCGTTGCTGGATAACGGTCGTCGTGGTCGTGCGATTACCGGTACTAACAGAAGACCGCTTAAATCATTAGCGGACATGATCAAAGGCAAGCAAGGGCGTTTTAGACAAAACCTCTTGGGTAAGCGCGTTGACTATTCAGGTCGTTCGGTCATTGTTGTGGGCCCTACGTTAAGGTTGCATCAATGCGGACTTCCGAAAAAAATGGCATTGGAGTTATTCAAGCCATTTATATTTAGCAAGCTGCAATTCCGCGGTCTGGCCACAACCATTAAAGCTGCGAAAAAAATGGTTGAAAGGGAAGGCGCTGAGGTCTGGGATATTCTTGAAGAAGTTATTCGCGAACATCCTATTTTGTTAAACCGCGCACCTACGTTGCACAGACTTGGCATTCAGGCGTTTGAACCCACGTTGATTGAAGGTAAAGCGATCCAGTTGCATCCGTTGGTCTGTAGCGCGTTTAACGCCGACTTTGACGGCGATCAGATGGCTGTGCATATTCCGTTGTCTATTGAAGCGCAACTGGAAGCCAGAACGTTAATGATGGCGACAAATAACATCTTGTCTCCGGCAAACGGTGAGCCTGTTATCAATCCATCTCAAGACGTGGTATTGGGGCTTTATTACATAAGCCGTGAAAAAATTAATGCAAAAGGCGATGGCAATATATTTGTCAGTGTCGGCGAAATTCATAAGGCGCTGTTAACTAAGACGGTTGAATTACAATCTAAAATTCAATTGCGTATCACCGAAAAAGTAGCGAATGAAAACGGCGAGCTGGAAGACAAAACGCATCGCGTAGAAACTACCGTGGGCCGTGCGCTAATCTGGGAAGTGGTTCCAGACCGTACGCCATTCGAGTTGGTTAACTGCGATATGACCAAAAAGAACATATCACGGTTAATTAATTACAGTTATCGCTATTTGGGTAACAAAGACACCGTCATACTTGCCGATCAGTTGATGTATCTGGGTTTTAGATATGCAACGATTTCCGGAGTTTCGTTCGGTATCGAAGATATGGTAATACCGGCCAAAAAAGTCGATATTATTAAGGCTTCCGATGCTGAAGTTAACGAAATTCAAAGTCAGTATGCTTCCGGTTTGGTAACTGATGGCGAACGATATAACAAAGTTGTCGATATTTGGTCTCATGCTAATGACCAGATAGCTAAGGTAATGATGGACGGGCTTGGTGAAGAGTCGGTTGTTAATGCTGAAGGTAAGACAGTAAAGCAAAAATCATTCAACTCTATCTTTATGATGGCCGAATCAGGGGCGCGGGGTTCTGCCGCTCAGATTCGTCAGTTAGCCGGTATGCGTGGTTTGATGGCAAAACCTGATGGTTCCATTATTGAAACGCCTATCACTGCTAATTTTAGAGAAGGCTTGGACGTATTGCAGTACTTTATTTCTACGCATGGTGCTCGTAAAGGTCTGGCGGATACTGCGTTGAAAACTGCGAACTCCGGGTACTTGACGCGTAGGTTGGTCGACGTGGCGCAGGATCTGGTAATTAATGGTGATGATTGCGGTACATCTAATGGTTTGATCATGACTCCAATTATTGAGGGTGGTGATGTTGTAGAGCCTTTATCGGAGCGCGTATTAGGTCGTGTTGCAGTCAATGACATCATGGATCCTGCCGGTGACATTATAGTAGCACCTAGAGGCACGTTATTAGATGAACACTGGGTGTCTGTCCTCGAAGCGCATAGTATTGACCAAGTTCTGGTTCGTTCAATTATTACCTGTGAAAACAGACACGGTGTTTGTGCTGCCTGTTATGGACGTGATTTAGGGCGTGGTCATCTGGTTAATATTGGTGAAGCGGTAGGGGTTATTGCTGCGCAATCAATCGGTGAGCCAGGTACGCAGTTGACTATGCGGACTTTCCATATCGGTGGTGCTGCATCCAGATCTGCTGCAATCAGTAATGTTCAGGTTAAATCTGCGGGTACTGTGCGCCTTAATAATCTGAAATCAGTGGTTAATCGCGAAGGTAATCTGGTTGCAGTTTCAAGATCAGGTGAAGTTGGCGTAGTTGATGATTATGGTCGGGAGAAGGAGCGTTATAAAATCCCTTATGGAGCGGTGCTTTCCGTGCAGGAAGGTTCGCGAATTAATGCGGGCGATATAATTGTTAACTGGGATCCGCACACGCATCCTGTTATCACTGAGGTTGATGGTGTGGTCGAGTTAATCGATTTTGTCGATGGCGTTACCGTACAAAAGCAATCCGACGAAGTTACCGGCCTGAGTTCATTAGTTGTCACCGATCCGAAACAGCGGGGAAGTGCGGGTAAGGAATTGCGTCCAATGGTTAGGCTTTTTGATGGCGAAGGAAATGCAATTTATTTGCCGGGGACTGAGATACCAGCGCAATATTTCTTGCCTGCAGGGGCGATTGCCGGAATCAAAGACGGTGGGGAAGTAAAGGTCGGTGATGTTTTAGCGAGAATTCCGCAGGAGTCTAGTAAAACAAGAGATATTACCGGTGGTTTGCCGCGGGTTGCAGATTTATTTGAAGCGCGAAAAACAAAGGATCCGGCAATTCTTGCAGAGACTAGTGGCACCATCTCTTTTGGAAAAGAAACAAAAGGTAAGCAACGGGTCATAATTACAGATCCTGCTGGCGAGCAAATTGAAACATTGATCCCCAAATGGCGCCATATTACAGTCTTTGAGGGGGAGTATGTAGAAAAGGGAGAAACCATAGCAGAAGGTGAGTTAACGCCGCACGATATCCTTAGGTTAAGAGGGATTGAGGAGTTAGCGAACTATTTGGTTAAGGAAATTCAGGATGTATATCGTTTGCAGGGTGTGAAAATTAATGATAAGCATATTGAAGCTATCATTCGTCAAATGCTCAGGAAGGTCGAGATTACCGCATCCGGCGATACAGGATTCCTGAAAGGAGACCAGGTTGAGCGTGCGGCAATGAGGGAAGAAAATGACAAGGTTGAGGCTGAGGGGAAGATTCCTGCGAGCTACAATTCCGTGCTGCTTGGTATTACTAAAGCATCGTTGGCGACAGAGTCATTTATTTCGGCGGCGTCATTTCAGGAAACAACCCGTGTATTGACGGATGCAGCGGTTCGCGGATTAAGCGATAGTTTGCAAGGGTTAAAAGAGAACGTTATCGTTGGTCGGTTAATCCCGGCAGGCACGGGGTTGGCTTATCATGAAAGCAGAAAGAACAGATTTGCTCAGAATGAGATAGTGGAAAGCGAAGCGCCTCTAGCTGTAGATGCGGGAGATGTGGAAGAAGCCCTTAAGCAGGCTTTGAATATTTAGGGATTTATTATATAGATCATTTTTAAATATGGACTTGACCTAAGGGGTATTAGCAAGTAATATACTCTGCTCAAATGAGCTAACGTGCTTGGGTCGGGTCGAGTTGCAATTAACCGTCGACGTTTAATATGTGCGACGGTTAATTTATTATCTGACAGTTTAATTGTATATCGGAGTAAACAAGTTATGGCCACGATCAACCAATTGGTTCGTAAGCCTCGTGCTAAAAAAATAGAAAAAAGCAATGTTCCTGCATTGGAGGCTTGTCCTCAGCGTAGGGGTGTATGTACTCGTGTTTATACGACAACACCTAAAAAACCAAACTCCGCGTTACGAAAAGTGGCTAGGGTTAGGTTGACGAATGGAGCTGAGGTTAGTAGCTACATTGGTGGTGAGGGGCACAATCTTCAGGAGCATTCCGTGGTTCTGATAAGGGGTGGTCGTGTTAAGGATTTACCTGGTGTGAGATATCACGTTGTTCGTGGTAGCTTGGATGCCTCAGGTGTGACTAACAGAAAATGTGGTCGCTCTAAATATGGAACAAAACGGCCTAAAGGCTAAACGTTGGTTGGTGAGATAAATGTCTAGAAGAAGAGTTGCTACAAAAAGAGAAATCATTCCAGATCCAAGATTTGGTAGCATAATGCTAACTAAGTTCATGAACATGATCATGGAAAGTGGCAAAAAATCTATCGCGGAAGGAATTGTCTATGGCGCTTTGGATGTGATTGAGAGCAAGGGTCATAGCGAGCCATTGGAAGTACTGTCTAAGGCTTTGGAAAATGTTCAGCCCAGGGTCGAGGTTAAGTCTCGCCGTGTTGGTGGCGCAACATACCAGGTGCCTGTTGAAGTTCGACCTTCAAGGCGTATGGCTTTAGCGATGCGTTGGTTGATTGATGCTTCGCGTAAGAGAAATGAAAGAAATATGCCTGCTAAGTTGGCTGGTGAGTTGATGGATGCTTTTGAAAGCAGAGGTTCTGCGGCCAAAAAGCGTGAAGATACTCATAGAATGGCAGAGGCAAATAAGGCTTTCTCTCATTATCGTTGGTAATTAACAAATTGTATAGAAGACTGTATAGTTGTGGCACGTAAAACTCCCATAGGGTTTTATCGAAATATCGGTATCATGGCGCACATTGATGCAGGTAAGACCACGACTACAGAGCGCATTCTTTATTATACCGGTGTTTCTCACAAAATAGGTGAGGTGCATGACGGTGCTGCAACAATGGATTGGATGGAGCAGGAGCAGGAGCGGGGGATAACCATTACCTCGGCCGCAACAACCTGTTTTTGGGCTGGAATGGAAGGTCAATTCCCTCTGCATCGTATAAATATCATAGATACACCTGGGCATGTGGACTTTACTATAGAGGTTGAGCGTTCATTGCGGGTTTTGGATGGAGCTTGTGCGGTTTTTTGCGCTGTTGGTGGGGTTGAGTCGCAATCCGAAACGGTCTGGCGTCAAGCGGATAAGTATGGTGTGCCGCGATTGGTTTTTGTGAATAAAATGGATCGCTCTGGTGCTGACTTTTTTCGGGTAATTGAGCAGATTAAGGCGCGATTGGGTGGCAAGGCCGTTCCAATGCAGTTGCCGATTGGTGCGGAGGATAGTTTCGAAGGCGTTGTTGACCTTATTAAAATGAAGGCCATATATTGGGATGACGCCAATATGGGTATGACTTTTAAAGAAAAGGAAATTCCGGCTGGTATGTTAGGTCTCTGTGAGAAATGGAGAGAGCATATGGTTGAGGTATCTGCGGAGGCAAGTGAAGATTTATTGGAGAAATACCTTGAAGATGGGTGTTTGTCAGACGAAGAGATTAGGCTGGGAATTCGTTCTCGGACAATAGCGAATGAGATCGTTCCTGCATTTTGTGGTTCGGCCTTTAAAAACAAGGGTGTTCAGGCTATGCTGGATGCGATTGTTGAGTATATGCCGGCTCCCACTGATGTCGAGGCTATAAAAGGGCATCTTGAAGATGATGTTATTGAAGCGGTTCGTCCTGCTGATGATGGAGCTCCTTTTTCGGCATTGGCATTTAAGATTGCTACGGATCCTTTTGTAGGGACGTTGACTTTTTTTAGGGTCTACTCAGGCGTACTTAATTCTGGGGATAGTATTTATAACCCGGTAAAAAAGAAAAAAGAGCGTATTGGGCGAATAGTGCAAATGCATGCCAATAGTCGCGAAGAAGTTAAGGAGGTATGTGCTGGGGATATAGCTGCTGCAATTGGTCTCAAGGACGTGACGACGGGCGATACGCTATGTGATCTCAAAGAAGTTATTGTGCTTGAGCGCATGGAGTTTCCTGATCCGGTGATTTCGGTTGCGGTGGAGCCAAAAACGAAAGCCGACCAAGAAAAGATGGGGGTGGCATTGGGTAAATTGGCCCAAGAAGATCCATCTTTTAGGGTGCATACGGATGAGGAGTCAGGTCAGATAATTATTTCCGGAATGGGGGAGTTGCATCTCGAGATAATTGTCGATCGCATGAAGAGGGAATTTAATGTCGAGGCTAATATTGGGGCTCCGCAGGTTGCATACAGGGAAACAATCCGAAAGACAGTAGAACAAGAGAGCAAGTTTATAAGGCAGTCCGGTGGGCGCGGGCAGTATGGGCATGTCTGGTTACGCATTGAGCCGCAAGAAATTGGTGCCGGTTATGAGTTTGTTAATGAGATTGTTGGTGGGGTTGTTCCAAAAGAATTTATACCCGCTGTAGATAAAGGTATCCAAGAGCAGTTGAAGAGTGGTATCCTAGCTGGCTATCCTGTATTGGATGTAAAGGTGTCTTTATTTGATGGTTCGTATCATGATGTTGATTCGAGTGAAATAGCTTTCAAAATTGCCGGCTCCATGTGTTTTAGGGAGGGGGCTAGGAAAGCAAGCCCCGTATTGCTTGAGCCTATAATGAAAGTTGAAATTGCTACGCCTGAAGAGTACATGGGTGATGTGGTTGGTGATATCAATAGGCGGCGTGGAATAATTCAGGGAATGGAGGATACTCCGTCAGGAAAGACACTTAGCTGCGAAGTACCGTTGGCGGAAATGTTTGGTTATGCAACTGATTTGCGTTCGGCAACACAGGGGCGAGCTACATACAGTATGCAGTTTGAAAAATATAATGAAGCACCTGCGAATATTGCAGAAGCGATTATTAAAAAATCTTCATAAAAAAATTGAATATAATTTAAAGGTATTAACTCATGGCCAAAGAAAAATTTTCACGTAGCAAGCCCCACGTAAACGTCGGCACAATCGGTCACGTCGATCATGGTAAAACTACTTTAACTGCTGCTTTAACAAAAGTAATGGCTGAGCTCCAAGGTGGAGAAGTTAAAGCCTTTGATCAGATTGATAATGCACCTGAAGAGCGTGCGCGTGGTATTACTATATCAACATCACACGTCGAATATGAATCAGCAACACGCCATTATGCGCACGTTGACTGCCCGGGCCATGCTGATTACGTAAAAAATATGATTACCGGTGCGGCGCAAATGGATGGCGCTATTTTGGTATGTTCGGCAGCTGATGGCCCAATGCCGCAAACAAGAGAGCATATCCTGTTATCAAGACAGGTGGGTGTGCCTTACGTTGTGGTATTCCTGAATAAAGCGGACATGGTTGATGATGCAGAGCTGATCGAATTGGTTGAAATGGAAATTCGTGAGCTGCTGGATATGTATGAATTTCCAGGTGATGATACGCCTATTATTGTTGGTTCGGCTTTAAAAGCATTGGAAGGTGATACCAGTGAAATCGGCGTTCCTTCAGTAATCAGATTGGTTGATGCATTAGATAGTTACATTCCTTTGCCGGAAAGAGCGGTAGATGGTGCATTTCTGATGCCGATTGAAGATGTATTCTCAATTTCCGGTCGTGGCACCGTAGTGACCGGTCGTATTGAGCGTGGTATTGTTAAAGTTGGCCAGGAAATTGAAATTGTCGGCATTAAGCCTACCGTATCAACAACCTGTACCGGTGTAGAAATGTTCCGTAAATTACTGGACCAAGGTCAGGCTGGCGACAATGTCGGTATCCTTCTGAGAGGAACAAAAAGAGATGATGTCGAGCGTGGTCAGGTATTGGCGCACAAGGGCACCATTAAGCCGCATTCATACTTCAACTCAGAAATTTATATCTTGTCTAAAGATGAAGGTGGTCGTCATACTCCATTCTTCAATGGCTATCGTCCGCAGTTCTATTTCAGAACAACTGACGTGACAGGTGCTGTCGAGTTGCCGGAAGGCGTTGAAATGGTTATGCCTGGCGATAATATTTCAGTCAAAGTAAAGCTGATTTCACCGATCGCCATGGAAGATGGTTTGCGTTTTGCAATCCGTGAAGGTGGTCGTACAGTAGGTGCGGGCGTTGTTGCATCAATAATCGAGTAATATATATGTCTAATCAAACTATCAGAATCCGTTTGAAATCATTTGATCATAAATTGATTGATCAATCGGCTGGTGAGATAGTAGAAACAGCAAGAAGAACAGGTGCTCAAGTTAAGGGGCCTATTCCATTGCCTACTAAAAAAGAGCGTTTCACTATTTTGATTTCTCCGCATGTTAATAAAGATGCGAGAGATCAATACGAGTTGAGAACGTATAAAAGATTATTGGATATCGTTGAACCAACAGAAAAAACAGTAGATGCATTGATGAAGTTGGATCTTGCAGCTGGTGTTGATGTTCAAATAAAATTGAATTAAGAAGCAGGGGAATTGGCAGATGTCAATAGGTCTTATAGGTCGTAAATGTGGTATGACCAGAGTTTTTTGTGAAGATGGTTCGTCAGTACCAGTTACTGTACTCCAGATTGACTCAAACAGAGTTACTCAGGTTAAAGGTATTGAAGTTGATGGGTATCGTTCGATTCAAGTAGCAGCGGGCGATAAAAAATCTTCTAGAGTCAATAAAGCAATGGCAGGTCATTACGCAGCAGCTAATGTGACGGCTGGACGTGGCCTGTGGGAGTTTAGGCTCGAAGATGGTGAGGGTGAGGATTTATCTGTTGGCTCTCAATTGTCTTTAGATGTTTTTTCTGCTGGTCAAGTTGTTGATGTTCAGGGTAAAAGTATTGGTAAAGGTTTTGCTGGTGGCATAAAGCGTCACAATTTCAGTATGCAAGATGCAACGCATGGTAACTCACGTTCACATAGGGTTTTGGGTTCTATCGGTATGTGTCAAACGCCTGGACGTGTATTTAAAGGCAAGAAAATGGAAGGTCATATGGGGGCTGAAAAAGTTACAGTTCAGAATCTGACTATTCATTCAATTGATGCAGCAAGAAATTTAATTTTAGTAAAAGGCGCTGTGCCTGGTGCTAAAGGCGGTGATGTAGTTATTACGCCCGCTATGAAAATGCGGAATAAAGGTTAGGCTATGAGTTTGCAAATACCTGCTTTAAACGAACAAGACTCTTCTGGAAGCTTAGAAGTAGCAGAGGCTATTTTTGGGCAGTCATTTAATGAAACTTTAGTTCACCAATTGGTTGTTAGGCATCTGGCAGGCGCTCGTGCCGGAACTAAAGCTCAGAAGACGCGCTCTGATGTGAGCGGTGGTGGTGCAAAGCCATGGAGACAAAAAGGAACGGGTCGAGCAAGATCCGGTACAACACGTAGCCCGGTATGGAGAACGGGTGGTGTTGCTTTTGCTGCAAGACCAAGAAATTATGAGCAAAAGCTAAATAAAAAAATGTTTCGGGTTGGTGTTCGGTCAATTTTGTCTGAGTTACTTAGGCAAAATCGGTTGGTGGTTAGTAATGATATTTTGCCTTCCAGTCCAAAAACCAAAGAATTAAATGCAAGAATAAAAAATATTGACGCAAAGCGCATTCTGATTGTAGTCGAGAATGTGGATGCAAATTTAGCTTTAGCGTCAAGAAACATACCTTATGTAGAGGTGATTGAGGCTATTAATTTAAGCCCAGTTTTATTAGTCTCGGCTGATAAAGTTATTGCTACACCTGGTGCGTTGAAGCAAATAGAGGAGCGCTTGGCGTGAGTTTAAATAAATACCACTTAGCAGGTGTGCTACAGGCTCCGATTATATCTGAGAAGAGCACTATTGCTGCAGAAAAAAATAATCAATTTGTTTTTAAAGTGCAGAAGCATGCAACTAAAAAACAAGTAAAAAGTGCAGTGGAACTAATGTTTAGCGTTGAGGTTGATTCAGTTCAAGTTTTAAACGTTAAAGGCAAACAGAAAAGATTTGGCGGCTCATTGGGACAGCGATCTGATTGGAAAAAGGCTTATGTAAAACTAAAGCCTGGTCATGATATAGATTTCTCTGCTGCTTAATAATTTAAGTTTTAAAAGATCAATAGGAAACGGTAGAAAGCATGGCTATTGTAAAGTCTAAACCGACGTCACCGGGTTCACGGTTTGTAGTGCGGATCAAAAATGATGATTTGCATAAAGGCAAGCCATATGCGCCTTTGCTTAGTAAAAAGAGCAAAAGTGGCGGGCGTAATAATAATGGGCGTATAACAACACGCCATATAGGTGGTGGTCATAAGCAGCACTACCGGATCATTGATTTTAAAAGAAATAAAGTCGATATTCCTGCTGTTGTTGAGCGTCTTGAATATGACCCAAACAGAACTGCTAATATCGCTTTGATCTTATTTAAAGATGGTGAGAGAAAATACATCATTGCCCCTAAGGGCCTTGAAGTTGGGCAGGAAGTTCTTTCTTCGGAAACTACGGCTATTAAGCCGGGTAACTGTATGCCGTTGAGAAATATACCAATGGGTACAACGGTTCATTGCGTGGAATTGAAGCCGGGCAAAGGTGCTCAAGTTGCGCGAAGTGCCGGCACATCTGTACAATTGGTAGCCAAAGATGGCGCTCATGCAACCCTTAGATTACGATCTGGTGAGATGCGTAAAGTTATGGCTGATTGTCGCGCCGTAATTGGCGAGGTTTCAAATTCAGAACATAGCTTGATATCTCTTGGAAAGGCTGGTGCTTCAAGATGGCGAGGTGTTCGACCTACTGTGCGTGGTGTTGTAATGAATCCGGTTGACCATCCGCATGGTGGTGGTGAAGGCCGTACATCTGGCGGTAGACATCCGGTATCACCCTGGGGCATGCCAACCAAAGGCTATAAAACCAGAAATAACAAACGTACTGATAATATGATTATCAGGCGTCGTAAGCTTAAATAGAGAGGAATTAGCGTGCCGCGTTCAATTAAAAAAGGTCCTTTTATTGATCATCATCTGCTGAAAAAAGTTGAAGATGCTGTAAGTACTAATAATCGGAAACCGATTAAAACATGGTCAAGAAGATCAATGATTATTCCTGATATGCTGGGTTTGACTATAGCAATCCATAATGGACGCCTGCACATACCTATTCTTATTTCTGAGAATATGGTCGGGCATAAATTAGGTGAGTTTTCGCCAACTCGCACATATAAAGGCCACGTGGCTGATAAGAAATCTAGATAGGTTGTGTTATGGAAGTTTCAGCAAAATTAAAAAATGCTCCGCTGTCTGCGCAAAAGGCGCGGTTAGTAGGCGATCAGATTCGTGGCTTGCCAGTTGAAAAGGCGCTAAACTTATTGAAGTTTAGCTCAAAAAAAGCTGCTGCGATTATAAAAAAAATTCTTGAATCTGCTATCGCTAATGCGGAACATAATGAAAGTGCAGATATTGACGAATTAAAAGTGTCGACCGTTTATGTAAATGAAGGGGCGACCATGAAAAGATTCAAGGCAAGAGCTAAAGGACGTGCAAATCATATCCTTAAAAGAACCTGCCATATTACAGTTAAAGTCGCAGAATACGAGTAGGGGCAGAAAATGGGTCAAAAGGTACATCCAACAGGTATACGCCTTGGTATTGTAAAAGATTGGAATTCAAGATGGTATGCGAGTAGTCAGGATTATTCTGTTTTCCTGCACCAAGACTTGACAGTCAGAGACTATATCAAGAAAAAATTAGCTCATGCTTCTGTAAGCCGTATTCAGATTAACCGTCCACCGAATAATGCGCATATTACAATACATACGGCAAGGCCAGGTATTGTAATTGGTAAAAAGGGCGAAGATATTGAAGCGTTAAGACAGGCAGTGTCGAAGATAATGGGCATTCCTGTGCAGCTTAATGTTGAAGAGATTAGAAAGCCTGAGCTGGATGCCCAGTTAGTTGCTGAAGGTGTTGCTCAGCAACTCGAAAAAAGAATTATGTATCGTCGAGCAATGAAGCGCGCTGTAACTAATACAATGCGATTAGGTGCTGAAGGTATAAAGATCAATGTTGGCGGTCGGTTAAATGGCGCTGAAATTGCTAGAAGCGAATGGTATAGGGAAGGACGGGTTCCTCTGCATACATTACGGGCAGACATTGATTATGCAACCGCTGAAGCACATACTACCTACGGAATTATCGGCATTAAGGTGTGGATATTCAAAGGTGAGGTATTCGATATGGATGCGCATATAGCATCTATTAATTCAGATTCTAAAAAATAGTTGAAGGGATAGAGAAAATGCTTCAACCTAAAAGAACCAAGTTCCGTAAACAACATAAAGGCAGAAATAACGGTACTGCCGTACGTGGCTCATCAGTAAGTTTTGGTGATTTTGGCCTTAAATCAGTCGAGCGTGGCAGACTTACTGCTCGTCAAATTGAATCAGCCCGTAGAACTATTACCCGGCATGTCAAGCGTGGCGGTAAAATATGGATTAGAATCTTCCCAGACAAGCCAATTACCAAAAAACCATTAGAAGTTCGTATGGGAAAAGGAAAAGGTAGTGTAGAATACTGGGTTGCTCAGGTTAAGCCTGGAACTATGTTGTATGAAATACAGGGTGTTTCTGAGGAGTTGGCTCGTGAAGCATTTGCTTTAGGTGCTGCCAAGTTACCTTTGAAAACACTTTTTACTGCTCGGACAATAATGTAATGAAAGTAAGTGAATTACGCCAAAAATCTAAAGACGAATTAGGATCAATGTTGCTCGAATTGTCGCGTGAACAATTTAATCTTAAAATGCAAAAAGGTACAGGTCAACTGTCTAAGCCGGATCAAGTGAAAAAGGTTAGGCGTGATGTGGCACGTATCCATACCATATTAAACGAAATGGCGAGCGCATAAAATGAGTGAGAATGTAGCTAAATTGCGGACGATCACTGGTCGGGTTGTTAGTAATAAAATGAACAAAACCATTACAGTTTTGGTTGAGCGAGTTGTAAAACACCCTGTTTACGGTAAATACATTAAGCGTTCAACTAAAATGATGGCTCATGATGAACAAAATATTTGCCATGAAGGCGACGTAGTATCGATTACATCATGCAGACCTATGTCTAAGAATAAAACCTTCATGTTGGTTCAGGTCTTAGAAAGCGCCAACAAATAGCATCACTAGGCTATTTAATAAACAGATAATTAGGAATAAATCATGATTCAGATGCAAACTAACCTTGACGTCGCCGATAATAGCGGCGCAAAAAGGGTCATGTGTATCAAAGTATTGGGTGGGTCTCATAGGCGCTATGCAGGCATTGGTGATATCATCAAGGTCAGTATTAAAGACGCTATACCACGAGGAAGGGTTAAAAAAGGCGAAGTTTATAACGCATTGGTTGTTAGAACTCGTAAAGGCGTTCGCAGACCGGATGGTTCAGTCATTCGCTTTGATGGTAACGCAGCAGTTATTCTGAATAATAATTTACAGCCACTTGGTACACGCATTTTCGGCCCTGTAACACGTGAGCTCAGAGGCGAGAGATTTATGAAAATCATCTCGTTGGCTCCTGAAGTTTTATAAGGTAGGGTTTAAAAATGCAAAGAATTAAACAAGGCGATGAAGTTATCGTTCGTACCGGTAAGGATAAAGGTAAGAGTGGTAGAGTAAGCAAGGTTTTAAAGGATAATAAGGTTTTGGTTGAGGGAATCAATCAGGTTAAAAAGAACCAAAAACCAAATCCAAATGCTGGGGTTTCAGGTGGAATTATTGTCAAGGATATGCCGATTAATATTTCCAATATAGGATTATATAATCCTGAGACCAAGAAAGCGGATCGTGTCGGCTTTAAGTTTCTAGAAGATGGAAAAAAAGTCAGATATTTTAAGTCAACAAATGAAGTTGTTGATGTATAGGTGTAGATAAAAATCATGGCTAGACTAGAAACCGTATATAAAGAAAAAATCCTTCCAGCATTAGTAGAGCAATTTGCTTATAATTCTGTTATGCAGGCGCCGAGAATTACAAAAATAACACTCAATATGGGTGTTGGTGGTGCCGTTGCTGATAAAAAAGTCTTGCAATCCGCAGTTAGCGACATGGAAAAAATTTCCGGTCAAAAACCAGTTGTTACGCTGGCAAGAAAATCAATCGCGGGTTTTAAAATTCGTGACGATATGCCAATAGGTTGTAAGGTTACTTTGCGTAGCGATAGGATGTATGAATTTTTAGATCGTTTAATAAGTATTTCTATTCCTCGAATCCGTGATTTTAGAGGATTGAGCCCTAAAAGCTTTGATGGGCGTGGTAATTATTCTATGGGTGTTAAAGAGCAAATCATTTTCCCGGAAATTGATTATGACAAAATTGACACGTTGCGCGGCATGGATATAACTATCACAACAACAGCTCAAACTAACGAAGAAGGTTTGGCTTTGTTGAAGCTTTTTAATTTTCCATTTAAGAACTAAAGGGCACGTTAAAATGGCAAAAAAATCAATGATTGCGCGAGAAGACAAGCGTAAAAAATTAGTACAAAAATATGATGTCAAACGTAAATCTTTGAAAGAAATTATCAGAGATCCGAGTGCCACATTTGAAGATAAAGAATCTGCTCATTTACAACTTCAAAAATTACCGAGAGACTCTAGTGCATCAAGAGTTCGTAACCGTTGTAATTTAACCGGACGTCCGCATGGTTATTACCGTAAGTTTGGCCTTAGTCGAAATAAGCTAAGAGAAGCAACAATGCGTGGCGATGTGCCAGGCTTGGTAAAGGCAAGTTGGTAAGATCTTTTAGATCAAGTTTAGAGAGATTATAAGATGAGTATGACAGACCCAGTCGCAGATATGCTGACCCGAATCAGAAACGGTCAATCTGCTGGCAAAAAAATCGTTAAGCAGCCTTCGTCAAAATTGAAAGTGTCTATTGCCAAGGTGTTAAAAGAAGAAGGTTTTATAACAGGTTATTCTATGGAAACAGTCGGCAGTCATACAGAAATGACTATTGAGTTGAAGTACTATAAGGGAGCTCCTGTAATTGAAAACATTAAAAGAATTAGTAAACCTGGTTTACGTATTTATAAATCTAAGGATGAATTGCCAAAAGTTCTTGGCGGGCTAGGGATTGCTATCGTATCAACATCGAATGGTGTTATGACCGATAGAGCTGCTCGTTCAATTGGACATGGCGGTGAAGTCATTTGTACTGTTTGTTAAAGTGTAGGTCAGGTTATGTCAAGAATTGCTAAGGCTCCAGTAATTATCCCAAGTGGTGTGGATATAAAGCTAGAGGGTAATAATGTGACCGTAAAAGGAAGCAATGGTCAGTTATCTTATGATATTAATTCAGCTGTTAGTCTTGGTATTACGGATAACGTAATTCAGGTTCAGTGGGATAAAGATGATAAAAAAGCTACTGCTCAAGCTGGAACAGCTAGAGCAATCGTAAGCAACATGGTTATTGGTGTCTCCGCAGGTTTTGAAAAGAAACTAACCTTGATTGGCGTGGGCTATAGAGCGCAGGCTAAGGGAAATATACTCAATCTAGCCCTTGGTTTTTCCCATCCAGTTGATTTTGAAGTTCCGGCCGGCGTTTTGGTTGAAACACCTAGTCAAACGGAAATATTAATTAAGGGAAGCGACAAGCAGTTGGTCGGTGAAGTTGCTGCGAAAATTAGAGCATATCGTCCACCTGAGCCATACAAAGGTAAGGGTGTCAGATACGCTGATGAACATGTTGCAAGAAAAGAAGCTAAGAAGAAGTAAGGTAGCGAAATGGATAAGAAACAAGCTCGTATGAAGCGCGCATTAAAATTGCGTAGCAAAATTAAGAAATTAAGCACAACACGATTGTCAATTCACAAAACTTCGCAACATATTTACGCTCAAGTTATTAGTGCTGATGGAACGACGACTTTAGCAAGTGCATCAACAACTCAGGCTGAAATTAAATCGACATTAAAAAACACTGGAAATGTAATTGCTGCAGCTGAGGTAGGGAAATTTATTGCACAAAAAGCAATTGCTGCAGGGGTTTCCGAAGTTGCTTTTGATCGTTCAGGGTTTAAATATCATGGTCGCGTTAAGGCATTGGCTGATGCGGCACGTGAAGCCGGTTTGAAATTTTAGGGGAATAAAATGTCTACAGCACCTTCTCAGGTTAGTGCAGATGGTTTGCAAGAAAAGTTAGTTAATGTAAGACGTGTTGCAAAAGTTGTAAAAGGCGGCAGGGTTTTTGGCTTCACAGCGCTAACAGTAGTTGGTGATGGTGAGGGTCGAGTTGGATACGGCGTTAGCAAAGCCCGCGAAGTGCCTATTGCAATCCAGAAGTCTTTGGAGCAAGCGCGTAAAAATATGCGTAAAGTTTCTTTGAAAGGCGATACGTTGCAATATCCTATTATGAATACAACTGGAGCTGCTAAAGTTTATATGCAGCCCGCTTCAGAAGGTACAGGTATTATTGCTGGTGGGGCGATGAGAGCGGTATTTGAAGTAGTTGGAGTTCATAACGTATTAGCTAAATGCATCGGAACTAGTAATCCTATTAATGTCGTTAGAGCAACTATTAATGGTCTTACGGGAATGCATAGTGCTAACCAAATAGCTGCAAAACGCGGCTTATCAGTTGAACAGATTATTGGGTAGTAGTAATGGCTAGCAATAAAATAAGTGTTACGATGATAAAAAGCAGATTTGGACGTTTACCACGCCACCAAGCCTGTCTAAAAGGTTTGGGATTGCGTAAAATCAACCAGACGGTTGTGGTGCTCAATACGCCTGAAAACCGCGGTATGATAAACAAAGTATCGTACATGCTAAAATTCGAGGAAGTGTAATGTTTTTAAATACAATCCGTTCAAGTGAAGGGGCTCGAAAAAAATCTAAACGAGTAGGCCGGGGTATTGGCTGTACGCTTGGTAAGACTTGTGGAAGAGGGCATAAAGGGCAAAAGGCGCGTAGTGGCGGCTTTCATAAAGTTGGTTTCGAAGGTGGTCAGATGCCCTTGCAGCGTCGATTACCTAAGATTGGATTTACTTCATTAATTAGCAAATATTCGGCCGAGGTTAGGCTAAACGAGCTCGATGGTTTAAATGCTGATGTAATTGATCTTAAGACGCTGATTGATGCCAATATTGTTCCTGCGTTTACAAAGAAAGCTAAAATAATAAAATCTGGTGTGTTGAGTAAGGCTGTTACCATTAAAGGAATAAAAGTAACTGGTGGGGCCAAAGAATCTATTGAAGCTGCTGGCGGCAAAGTAGAGGTTTAAGTGAGTACATCAAGAGCGCAGGTGTCTGGGAAGGTCGGCGGTTTTTCAGAGCTTAAAGCTAGGTTGCTTTTTGTTTTGGGAGCTTTTTTTGTATACAGAGTCGGTGCCCATATTCCTGTGCCTGGAATAGATCCTAAGGCACTTGCTGTAATGTTTGAGCAGCAAAGCGGATCAATCTTGGATATGTTTAACATGTTCTCGGGTGGTGCTTTGATGCGTTTAAGCTTATTTGCATTGGGCATAATGCCTTATATTTCAGCATCAATTATTATGCAATTGATGACAGTTGTTATTCCTGCAATGGAGCAGCTAAAAAAAGAGGGGGAGTCGGGTCGGCGTAAGATTTCACAGTACACTCGATTTGGTACTGTCGTTTTAGCGACTTTTCAAGCGATTGGTATCTCTTTAGCATTGCAAAATCAGACGGCTGGTGGACTTTCTGTGGTCTTGAGTCCAGGTATGAGTTTTATCGTTATTACAACCGTTACTTTGGTTGCTGGTACTGTTTTTTTGATGTGGCTGGGTGAGCAAGTTACTGAGCGGGGAATTGGTAATGGTATTTCTCTCATTATCTTTGCGGGTATAGTTTCTGGCTTGCCAAAAGCAATTGGCGGTACTTTAGAGTTGGCAAGAACCGGTGAAATGAATGGGGCATTTATCATTTTACTGTTTTTGTTATCAATTTCCGTAACCGCGTTGGTGGTTTTTGTTGAGAGAGGGCAGAGAAGGATTCTTATTAATTACCCTAAGAGGCAGCAAGGCCGTAAGATGTATGCTGGGCAAAGTAGTTTTTTGCCTTTAAAGCTTAATATGGCCGGTGTAATACCTCCTATCTTTGCATCCAGCATAATTTTATTTCCTGCGACTATTGCCGGATGGTTTGGAAACAGCGAGGGCTTTACTTGGCTTCAGGACGTGGCCACCATGTTGTCGCCCGGCCAGCCTGTTTACGTTATTTTTTATGCGACGGCTATTGTTTTCTTTTGTTTCTTTTATACCGCTTTGGTGTTTAATTCAAAAGAAACTGCTGAGAATTTAAAGAAATCGGGTGCATTTTTACCTGGAATAAGGCCTGGTCTTCAAACAAGTTCTTATATTGATAAAGTGATGACCCGACTAACATTAACTGGCGCATTTTATATTACACTTGTATGTTTATTGCCTGAGTTTTTGATTGTTTACTGGAATGTTCCATTTTATTTTGGGGGAACATCTTTATTGATTATTGTGGTGGTTGTAATGGATTTCATCTCTCAGATGCAAACTCATGTTATGTCCCAGCAGTATGATGGCTTAATGAAAAAAGCCAATCTAAAAAAATAAATTATTGCACAAGAGCAGTCTAGGAGTTAGTTGTGAAAGTTCGTGCCTCTGTAAAAAAGATTTGTAGAAAATGTAAAGTTGTAAAAAGAAATGGTGTTGTCAGGGTTATCTGTGAAGACGGAAAACATAAGCAACGACAAGGATAATAATTGTTGCGTCATTTTTTATACAATGTTATAATTTGGCGCTTAACTTTAGAGCAATATCAAGGGGAGTATCTAGATGGCGCGTATTGCCGGGATAAATATACCAGATCATAAACATGCGGTGATTGCTTTGACTGCTATTTATGGTGTTGGTCGTCAAACTGCAAGTGAAATTTGTGTTGAAGTGGGTATAACGCCTTCGATTAAAATAAAAGAGCTGACTGAAGAGCAATTAGAAGCCATTCGTAATGTGGTTTCGAAGATGACAGTGGAAGGTGATCTGCGTCGTGAAGTTTCTATGAATATCAAGCGTTTGATGGATCTGGGTTGCTATCGCGGAATAAGACATCGTAGAGGATTGCCTTTAAGAGGGCAGAGAACGAGAACCAATGCTCGTACTCGAAAAGGCCCACGTAAGGCAATTAGAAAATAAGATATTCCTTTAAGAGGTTGAAGTAAATGGCGAGTCAAAATCGTTCTAGAAAACGTATAAAAAAAGAAGTTGCTGACGGCATAGTGCATGTACATGCTTCTTTTAATAATACGATCATAACTATCACAGATAGAAAAGGTAATGCTCTTTCTTGGGCAACATCAGGAGGATCTGGTTTTCGTGGGTCCAGAAAAAGCACGCCATTCGCTGCGCAAGTCGCGGCTGAAAAGGCGGGCTCTGTTGCTTTGGAGTTTGGCATGAAAAACCTTGATGTCATGATTAAGGGTCCTGGTCCGGGGCGCGAATCTGCAGTGCGTTCTCTGAATAATTTGGGATTCAAAATAAATAATATTGTTGATGTGACGCCAATTCCTCATAATGGATGTCGTCCGCCGAAAAAACGCCGCGTATAAAAATCTGGAGTAGTTTGTTATGGCAAGATATCTTGGGCCTACCTGTAAATTAAGTCGAAGAGAAGGCACTGATCTGTTTTTAAAAAGCAGAGGGAAGTCTTTAGAAAATAAGTGTAAATTAGATCAGCGCCCTGGTCAGCATGGTACTAAGCGCGCAAGAAGTTCGGATTACGCTATTCAGTTGAGAGCTAAGCAGCGCTTACGCAGAATATACGGCATTTTAGAAAAACAATTCAGAAATTACTATAAAACGGCAGATTTGAAGAAAGGTGCAACAGGCCAGAATTTGTTAAATCTTTTAGAGTCAAGATTAGATAACGTTGTGTACCGTATGGGTTTTGCTTCTACTCGGGCAGAAGCTCGTCAGTTGGTTAGTCATAAATCTATTCAGGTGAATAATGTTTTGATCAACGTCCCTTCTTATCAGGTTTCTCCAGGTGATGTTCTTACCGTTAGAGAGAAAGCGAAAAAGCAACAAAGAATTGTTGATGCTTTAGTTGTAACTGAGCAGTATGGATTCCCTTCTTGGGTTGAAGTTAATTCTAAAGCAATGTCAGGTACTTTTAGCTCTCTGCCGGATCGTGTAGATTTGGGTAGTGATATAAATGAGCAGTTGGTAGTTGAGCTTTACTCTAAATAATCGTAGTTTTGAGGGATATAAATGCAGAATTCTATTTCTGGCTTGCTGAAGCCTCGATTAGTTGAGGTTGTAAGCAAAACACCTAATCATTCTAAGATTGTTATTGAACCTCTTGAGAGAGGATTTGGTCATTCTATTGGTAATGCATTGCGCCGGGTGTTGTTGTCTACAATTCCTGGATGCGCAGTTACAGATGTTGAAATTGAAGGCGTTCTTCATGAGTACACCACTATAGAAGGTGTTCAAGAAGATGTAATTGATATTTTGCTGAATCTTAAAAAATTAGCGGTTGTGCTTCATTCTAAAGATGAAGTTGAACTTACTCTTTCAAAGCATGGGGCGGGTTGTGTTACAGCCGCCGATATTATACTTCCGCATGATGTGGAAATTATTAATCCTGATTTGGTAATCGCTAACCTGACACAGGTTGGCGTTTTAAATATGAAGATCAGGGTGCGCCGCGGAAGAGGTTACGAGCCAGTAAGTGTTCGTAAATTAAATTCCGAGCATAGCCTTGTTGTTGGAGCGCTTCAGCTTGATGCTTCATATAGCCCGATAGTCAAAGTTGCTTATCAGGTTGAAAGTACTCGTGTTGAGCAGCGTACTAATTTAGACAAATTAGTGATCGAACTGGAAACAAACGGAACAGTTGACCCAGAAGAGACTATTAAGCTTGCTGCCACGATACTTCATGATCAGTTATCTGTATTCGTTGATTTTGAAAAAGTAAATGATCAGCTTGCTGAGGAAGAAGTTGAAGTCGAAGAAATATTCGATCCCGTTCTTCTTCGCCCAGTAGATGATCTTGAGTTAACAGTACGTTCTGCTAACTGCTTAAAAGCCGAGAATATTTTTTATATTGGAGACTTAATTCAACGTACTGAAGTTGAGTTATTAAAAACTCCGAATCTTGGCAAAAAGTCCTTAACAGAAATAAAAGACATTCTTGCTTTAAAAGGTTTATCTCTAGGCATGCGGTTGGAAAACTGGCCTCCTGAGAACCTTGCAGATCAAACTCACGCAATAACACACTAACATTAGGTCTTCTTACAATGAGACATCGTAAATCCGGAAGAAAATTCAATATGAATAGCAGCCATCGTAAGGCGCTATTTAGTAACATGGTTAGTTCATTATTCAAACATGAATTAATAAAAACAACTTTACCTAAAGCTAAAGAATTAAGAAGCTATGCTGAGCCATTAATTACTTTGTCTAAAGAAGATAGCGTCGCTAAAAGACGTCTTGCTTTCGCTCGGTTGCGTGATCGTGACGTAGTCACTAAGCTTTTCAATGAGCTAGGTCCTCGCTACAAGAATAGAGCAGGTGGATATTTGCGTATTATGAAGTGCGGATTTAGACCAGGTGATGATGCGCCGATGGCTTATGTAGAGCTTGTTGATAGACCTACTGCTACGATAGAAGATTAATTCAGTTTTTCGACTACAAAAAATATTTTTAAATATTATAATCAGCCTCTAAAACCTGAAATATTGCGTTTGTGATTAGGGGCTGAATTTATAAAATTCAAATCCTAATCTTAAATACATAACCCCGATTTTAATCTGGATTATAGTCATTATAAAAAATCCTGTAGAGTGTGGTAGAGAGGCTAAACGTTTTCTTATATCCATCTATTCAATTTGGCAGGCTACTATAAGACCTTGCCAACTCAATGTTTATCGATTTCTCCATTCAGTAACAAAATATTCAGCAATACAACTACTAAGGCCTGGTGAGGGTATTTGTATGTCTCCAAACTGCGTATTGTAGAATGTTACTGCGTTATCCATGCCTAATAATCTTTGTATAGTGGCAGTGCTTATGACCTGCGTGTTCTGGGTCGGCTAGATTAGTTCTTTTTATGGGCTATAAGTGACCACTCGTAAAAATCTTTTGATGTGCAGTCAATTTTTTCGGCCATCAAAATAGGTGTTTCGCCTGCCATTTTTCGTTCAAAAATATTAGAAGGTAGATAGCGAGTTTGAAATACAGATGCTGAATGAGGTAAATAATCCTGCTCAATAATTGTTTGAATGGCGATATGCTAAAAAATAGCGGTGGTATGTCTGCTTTTATGTTTTCTACAATGAGTGCGGATACGTTATCGGGCATTGTATTTTGGAATACGTGATAAATAAACAAGGCTGGTAGTCAATTAAGTCAATGTGCAAACCATATCTTCCGGGTGAGGACGGATGGACCCACTTTGATGTAACCGGTACTGACAATATCATATATTTGTTCCATGCCAAGCGAGTAACTTGATCCTATTGCTGTGAAATACATAGGACTGTTAGGGTAGTTCGCATGCAGCAATAATGCATTGATACTCAATGGCGCTATGCTGTTTGTCCACAATAAAACTCTTATTCAAATCACTTTTTGCGTCAAGCCTGGGTGCCCCTGTCAAAAAACACGCCCCTCTATTATAGTTTGTCACAATCTGTTCGATGAATAAAGAAACAGGAATGTTGGGTAGTGGCTGATTGCTTGTACGAGATGATCGGCGCTATATGTTGTCTTTCGTCTGAAATACCATTCCTCTTGTAATGCGCGGGGGAACAGTTTAGCTACTTGGCATTAAAATGTGAACTTGAGGGAAGTAAGGAAAACGGCTGGCGGAGTGTTAAAAAAGTGCCGGTCAAGAAGCGCCCCAAAGAGGTGAAAAAAATATTGTTTCGCGCGGTTAATCTTGCTTTTTGATGGTATCAAAAATGGCTTTCTCCTGGTTTGGCAAGTTGGGTATAAGGCAACCTCGAAAGCTATATTGAGTTGTATATAAAAATTTAGTAGCCGCTTTCAGCGTTGAATTTGCATGTAAGGTAAGTCTAATGGTTTATGGTTCCAACCAACCGGATACTTTATCATTTATGTCGAAATCAACCTCGCCACCTTTAGAATTCGGGAAGTACCATGCCTCGCCTGTTTTCCACTTATGAATTTTACCGGGTTTTCCGAGTAGTGAAGTGACCTCGGCTTTTGATATGTTTACTTGTAAAGCATGCCATGGATTACCGGTGACTTTTCTTGTTTTTACGTTAGGGGCTTTGACGGGGTTGGTTGATTGTAATTCTTGCACCCGTTTTTTAAGCGCTTCAACTTCCAACCTCAATTCTTGAATTTCAGTTGCCTGAGCCAATGCATTACCTGAATAGCAAAACAAACTGATTGTAGACATTAAAAAAACGTGGCGAACTAATCCGGCTACATGGTGATATAAAAAAATATTCATTTAATTCCAGATTCGAAGGACGTTGCATTTAAAATCAGTAGGTTAGTGGTTTGTCGGTAATGAAAACGAGGAAAAATACGTATTCTACCGTCAGCTGGACGCAGTTTGATTCTACTATTGCTGGGAATTTTTGAATAGAGTGAGCCCCACATCTGATTATGGAATAATCAGATGTGGCTCTTGCAAGGCTATCCTACGACGCGAGAATTAACGGATATTATATTTCCGCTGATTTATTTGTTGATAAGAGTATCGAGATTAGTGAGCATAAGTTAGTTTATAATCTTACACGGTATTCTATAGTTATTGTGCAACAGGGTTGAAGTCGCTCAATAAATGTTGAATCATATTGATTAGATTATAATAATTCGCCTGCATGCAGCGTGCAATCAATTCAGATGCTTGACACCGTTCCTCACATTACTCCCCTTGTGTTGTATCTTCTTTAATAATCTTGCTGGACTTTTTTGGAAGTATTTTATGATTAATGTCTTTATCACTGTGAACTATGTCTGAAAATTATTCGTTTGATCGTGATTATTCGCTGGATTCTTTAAAAATTCCTCCCAACTCCATTCAGGCCGAACAATCGGTTTTGGGCGGATTAATGCTGGATAATCAAACCTGGGATTCCGTGTCAGACAAGGTGGTGGAAAGCGATTTCTATCGAAGAGATCACCGACTGATTTTCAAGACGATTGAGCAACTCGCCGAAAAACAGATTCCTTTTGATGTGATTACCATATCGGAAGCGCTGGAAGCGATAGGGGAGCTGGAAAATTCCGGTGGACTATCTTATTTAGGCATGCTGGCAAAAGACACGCCCAGCGCCGCGAATATCGTCACTTACGCCAATATTGTCAGAGATCGATCGGTGCTGCGGCAATTGATTCATGTCGGCACCGAGATTTCGGATTCTGCGTTCAATACAGAAGGCCGCGAGACAGCCGATTTGCTTGAAAACGCCGAGCGTGAAGTATTTAAAATCGCCGAACAAAGGCAGCGGGGGCAGGGCGGTTTTTCAACCATCAAGTCTCTGCTGGCGCGCGCCGTCGATAAGATTGAAACGTTGTTTGAACAGGAGGGCTCCATTACCGGAGCGGCCACAGGATTTACTGATTTTGATGAATTGACCTCCGGCCTGCAACCGGCTGACTTAATTATCGTAGCCGGTCGACCTTCGATGGGCAAAACCACTATTGCGATGAATATGGCGGAAAATATCGCGATTAAAGGCGACAAGCCGGTCGCGGTATTCAGCATGGAAATGCCGGGAGACTCGCTGGCGATGCGGATGATGTCGTCGCTAGGCCGTATCGACCAACATAAAATAAGAACCGGCAAGCTGGAAGATGATGAGTGGCCGCGCTTGACCTCGGCCATCAATTTGCTGGCTGAAACCAAATTATTCATCGACGATACCCCGGCATTAACACCGACCGAAGTGCGTTCAAGAGCCCGGCGATTGGCGCGTGAGCATGGCCAGCTGGGCTTGATCGTATTGGATTATTTGCAACTCATGCAATCGCCATCCAGCGGTGAAAACAGGGTGCAGCAGATTTCCGATATTTCCAGGGGCTTAAAAGCGCTGGCCAAGGAATTGAACGTCCCCGTGGTGGCATTATCCCAGCTTAACCGTAATCTTGAACAACGCCCCAATAAACGCCCGATGATGTCCGACTTACGGGAATCCGGCGCTATCGAGCAGGACGCCGATTTGATCGTGTTCGTGTATCGGGACGAAGTGTATAACGAAGACAGCCCGGACAAAGGCATCGCCGAGGTCATCATCGGCAAACAGCGTAACGGCCCGCTGGGAACCGTCAGGCTCACCTTTCTGGGGCAATATACCCGGTTTGAGAATTTTGCGGGAACCTATACCGGCGGGGACTATGAATGACCCCGGCAGCTTATGCAGTAGTCAATCTGGATGCGGTTCAGCATAACTTATCCAAAGTGCGCAGCTGTGCGCCGGATGCCAAGGTCATGGCGGTCATCAAGGCCAACGGTTACGGACATGGCATGCTGCGTATTGCCGAAGCCTTGCAACAGGCCGATGCCTTTGCCGTCGCCAGAGTTGATGAAGGTATTCGATTGCGTAAGGCGGGATTCAAACACAGGATTGCCGTGTTAGAAGGATTTACCTGCGCCGAAGAATTAGACGAATTGCTGCATTACCAACTGGATGCTGTGGTGCACTCCTTAACCCAGCTGGAAATTTTTGAAGCAGAAACAAAATCCGGGGCTTGTGCGGTTTGGTTAAAGCTCGATACCGGTATGAACCGGCTGGGTTTCAAGGCAAAAGAATTTGATTCTGTCTATCAGCGTTTAACGCGGTGCGCTTTGGTAAAACAGCCGATCAATCTGATGACGCATTTTGCCAGTGCCGATGACATCAATGACGATAAAACCTTAAGGCAAATCAATCTATTCAATGAAACGGTTAGCGGATATTCCGGTGAGCGGAGCATGGCTAACTCGGCAGGTATATTGGGCTGGGAACAATCGTTAACCGATTGGGTGCGCCCCGGTGTTATGCTGCACGGCATATCGCCGTTTCCTGATTCAACAGGCCGACAGCTGGGGCTGAGGCCGGTTATGGAACTGCATTCACGGTTAATTGCGGTCAAGCAAATCGAAGCGGGCGATACCGTCGGTTACGGCGGCAGCTGGATCTGTGAGAAGCCTACAACACTGGGCGTTGTGGCGATAGGTTATGGCGACGGTTATCCCCGTTATGCCAAAGTCGGAACGCCGGTACTGGTTAATGGCCGACGCGTCCGGCTTATTGGCAGGGTTTCAATGGATATGATTACAGTTGATCTGGAAACTGAGGGGCATGCAAAGCCCGGTGACTTGGTGACCTTATGGGGCGAGGGCTTGCCGATTGAAGAAATTGCCCGATGTGCCGATACCATACCGTATACTTTGGTGTGTGGTGTTACTCAGAGAGTTCAAGTCATTGAAAAAGCATCAGAAAGATAAGTTTTACGATGTTTCTTTGTAATGAGCAGAGTTTGAAATAAGCAATCAGGCTTCAGTCCGGCATTGACCTGGGTTAGAGACCTATGCCCCCGAAGGTAGTGAGAAGTTATGAAGGTTCATTGTAAGAGTTCGATAAAATAAACTTTTTAAATTTAGAGTCACTGAAAAACGACAAAAACATGGCAGATAATTACGGCGTAGACAGCCACAAACTGGTGTATCACCCGCAGCGAGTGGCGCAGTGGATGGACAGTAAGCACGACTGGCAGCACGCCAAAGCCGTGTATCCCATCTATATGGAGGTATCGCCGGTCGGCGCCTGCAATCACCGTTGCACATTTTGCGCGGTCGATTACATCGGCTACAAGGCGCAACGGCTGGACGTAAAAATTCTGGCCGATCGTCTGGCCGAAATGGGCCGGCTGGGCGTGAAGAGCATCATGTACGCCGGTGAAGGCGAACCGATGTTGCATAAGGAGATCAACGAAATCGTCAAGCTGACCGTCGACGCCGGTATTGACGTTTCCTTCACCACTAACGGCACCTTGATGAACCCGCGTTTTGTCGAGCAGTCGCTGCCGTTGGTGTCGTGGATCAAGGTGTCCTTGAATGCCGGCAGCGCCGAGAATTATGCCGCGATTCATCAGACCAAAGCTTCGGACTTCGATTTGGTGCTGAACAATCTGCGCCGCGCCGTCGCCCATAAAAAAGCCGAGCAATTGTCATGCACCCTGGGCGCGCAAATCCTGCTGCTCCCGGAAAACCGGGAGGAAGTGACGACACTGGCGGCCATCTGCCGCGACATCGGCCTGGATTATCTGGTGGTCAAACCCTATTCCCAGCATCTGTCCAGCGAAACCCGCCGCTACGAAAGCCTGCGTTACGATAATCTGCTGGGTATGGCCGAAGAGCTGGAAAAATTCAACAACGACAGCTTTAACGTGATTTTTCGCGAACAGAGTATGAAAAACTATTCCACATCCGAGACTGAACGCTATAAAACCTGTCACGCCACCCCGTATTTCTGGGCCTATATTATGGCCGACGGCGAAGTTTACGGTTGCAGCGCCTATCTGACCGATAAACGCTTCGCTTACGGCAATATCCATCAACAGTCGTTCCAAGAAATCTGGGAAGGCGAGAAAAGACAGCAAAACTGGCAGTACATCACCCATGAACTGGACATAGGCCAATGTCGTAAAAATTGCCGGATGGAAGCGGTCAATCAATATCTCGACAAATTAACGGCGCAGCAACCTGCCCATATCAACTTTATCTAGGTGGGGAACATGAAAGTACTGGTTACAGGCGGTGCGGGCTTTATCGGCAGCCATTTAAGTCGCGAATTGTGGCGGCAAGGTCACGAAATAAAGGTGATCGATAATCTTTCAGGAGGCCGCAAGGAGACTATCGCCGACCTGCTCGATCAGCCCAACTTTGAGTTTCACCAACTCGACATCCGCGATGCCGAAGCGATCATGCCGTTATTCGCCGATGTCGATTGGGTGTTTCATCTGGCCGGTTTGGCCGACATCGTGCCGTCTATCGAGCGACCGCGCGCCTATTACGAAACCAATGTCAGCGGCACGTTTAACGTGCTGGAAGCGGCACGGGCCGCTAACGTCAAGCGCTTCGTCTATGCCGCATCGTCGTCCTGCTATGGACTGGCCGAGCAATTTCCTACGCCTGAAACCGCCGCCATCAAACCGCAATATCCTTATGCGCTGACCAAATATCTGGGCGAGGAATTAGTGATGCATTGGGCGCAGCTGTATCAACTGCCGGTCGTGTCGTTGCGGTTGTTCAACGTCTATGGCCCTCATGCCCGTACCACCGGGGCTTATGGCGCAGTGTTCGGGGTGTTTTTGGCGCAAAAGATCAACAACAAGCCGTTTACCGTGGTGGGCGACGGCACGCAAACCCGCGACTTTACCTACGTTACCGATGTCGCCAATGCGTTTATCGCAGCGGCCAACTCGGATATTTGCGGCGAAATCATGAACGTCGGCAGCGGCGGCACTTACAGCGTTAACCATCTGGTCGGACTTCTGGGCGGCGCTATCGAATACATTCCCAAGCGGCCAGGCGAGCCGGATTGCACCTTTGCCGATACCGGCAAGATCAAGGAAAAATTGGACTGGCAACCGCAAGTCAGTTTCGAGCAGGGCGTCGCTAACATGATGGCCCATATCGATTACTGGGAAAACGCGCCGCTGTGGACTTCGGCTTCGATCGCCGATGCCACGGCCGATTGGTTTAAATATCTCGACAAATAAGGAGGCGGCAGATGGCTATAGGACAAGCGGCGTCACAATTCGCACAGTTGCTGACGAACAGCATTTTTACCGATCACCAGGGACAAACGCTGGACGGCGAAGCGGTGATTCAACAGATGCTGGCCGAGTTAGCCAGAGTGCGCGAACAGCAGGCCAAGATTATGGTACTGGGTAACGGCGGCAGCGCGGCGATTGCCAGTCATGTGATTACCGACCTGCGCAATGTCGGCGGTTTGTGCGCATTGACCTTGCACGAAGCAGCGCCGTTGACCTGTTTTACCAACGATTTCGGTTACGAGCAGGCCTTCGCCAAACAAATCGCCGCCTTTGCCAATGCCGACGATTTACTGATTGCTATCAGCAGCTCCGGGCAATCGCTGAACATTATCAATGCCGTGCAGGCCGCCAATGCCAAAGGTCTGGCGGTTATGACGCTGAGCGGTTTTAAGGCCGATAATCCGCTCCGCAAGTTGGGGCGTTGGAACTGCTGGCTGGACAGCGACCATTACGGCATGGTCGAGCTGGGGCATTTGTTCGTGTTGCACCATATTACCGATCATCTCATCAGGAACTAATGTTAAATGTCCACGGAAAAAATCGTATCTATTGATCAACTGGCGCAACGTTCCGCCGAGTTAAAAGCCCAAGGCAAAACCGTGGCCTTGTGTCACGGCACTTTCGATCTGTTGCACATCGGCCATATCCGCCATTTGCAAAGCGGATCCAGGCAGGCAGACAGCTTGCTGGTCAGCGTTACCGCTGACGAGTTCGTCAACAAAGGGCCGGGACGACCGGTGTTCAACGAACATCTGCGCGCCGAAAACATCGCCGCGTTGGCCTGTGTCGACCGAGTGGCGATTAATCATGCAGTGACTGCGGTCGAGGTGCTGGATCAGGTCAAACCCGATCTGTATGTGAAAGGCAGCGACTACAAAAGCACCAGCGACGACATCACCGGCAATATCCAGCATGAAAAAGACGCCGTTGAACGTCACGGCGGCCGGATTTTATTTACCGATGAGCTGACCTCCAGCTCGACCCGCCTGCTGAACGAATATTTCGAGGTGTTTTCGCCGGAAATTTCCGCCTATCTCGATCAATTCAAGGGAACGGTTGGGGTTGCGGACATTATCGGCAAGTTGAAAGGCTTAAGCGGGCTCAAGGTGCTGGTGGTCGGCGAAGCGATCATCGACGAATATCATTACACCTCGCCGCTGGGCCAGACCGGCAAGGGCAATGTGTTCGCGGTTAAATACAACGATTACGAACGTTTTGCCGGTGGCGCAATTGCGGTGGCCAATCATGTCGCCGAATTTGCCGGTAATGTGACCTTGCTGACCGGCTTGGGTGCGACCCAAAGTCATGAGGATTTTATCCGCAGCAATCTGAATCCGGCCATCGAACCGGTATTTTTCTTCAGCCAGGATCGACCAACCATCGTCAAGCGCCGCTATGTCGATGCCGACATCGCCAAGCTGTTTGAAGTGTATTTCTATAACGATGCGCCGCTACCCGAGGAAACCAACGGCAAGATCGTCGCTTGGCTGGATCGGCATCTTGGCGACTACGACGCGGTGATCGTGCCCGATTTCGGCAACGGCTTCATCTCTAATGAAATGGTGGAGGCGTTGGCTAAAGGCGCGAAATACCTGGCGGTCAATGCCCAGGTCAATAGCGGCAATCGCGGTTACCATCTGATTACCCGTTACCCTAATGCCGATTTCTTATCGCTAAACGAGCCGGAATTACGGCTGGCTGTGCATGACAAAAACGGTGCGATTGAAGAACTTGCCGGGCAACTGGCCGACAAGCTGCAAGCCAAGCATGTCGCGATTACCCGAGGCACCAAAGGCGCATTGATGCTGGATAATGACAAAACCGCTTATAAAATTCCGGCACTGTCCTCGCAAGTGGTCGACAGAATAGGGGCCGGCGATGCGTTTTTATCGGTAGCCGGACTGTGCCTGGCCGGCGGTTTGGAGCCGGAGCAGGCCTTGTTTGCCGGTAGCGTTGCCGCAGCGCTGGACGTGCAGATTGTCTGTAACCGCGAGCCGGTCAGGGCGGTCGCCTTGTTCAAATACATCACCACCTTGTTGAAATGACTGCCATGAACTCAGCCGGTGCCGATTTAAAGCGGCTCTACTACCAAATGCTCCGTATTCGCCGAGTCGAACAGGCGATTGCCGAGCGTTATCAGCAGCAGGAAATGCGTTGTCCGACTCATCTTTGTATCGGCGAAGAGGCGATTGCGGTCGGCATCTGCGCGCATTTGACGACGCAAGACAAAGTGTTCAGCAACCATCGGGGGCATGGCCATTATTTGGCCAAGGGCGGCGATTTGCGTCGTTTGCTTGCCGAGTTGTACGGTTTTGCCGAGGGTTGCTGCGGCGGTCGAGGCGGTTCAATGCATTTGACCGATCTGGCTGCCGGTTTTATCGCTTCCACGCCGATAGTCGGCGGTACCGTGCCATTGGCAGGCGGTTATGCCTGGGCCGAACAGATGAAAAAATCCGGCGCCGCACAGGGATGTGCCAGTGTCGCGGGAGGCACGACTCCATGGATGGAGGAGGTAGAGCGAAGCAGGAGGCCAGAGCCGAGGACGCCGGAAGCGACCAATGTGGTGGTGATTTTTTTCGGCGACGGTTGTTTTGAAGAAGGCGTGATGCACGAAACCATGAATTTTGCAGCGTTGAAAAAATTGCCGTTGCTGTTTGTTTGCGAAAACAATCAATATTCGGTGATGACGCCGTTAGCGGAACGCCAGCCCGAGCGCGACATTTATAAGATAGCGGCCGCTCACGGCTTACAGGCTGCCAGCGGCGACGGCAACAGCGTTGAACAGGTGTATGCGCTGGCGCAAGCCGCCGTTGCCAATGCCCGCGCCGGGCAAGGGCCGCAGTTCCTGGAATTGCATACGCACCGCTGGCCGGAACATTGCGGACCCAACGAAGACGATGAGCTGGGCTATCGCAGTCCGGGCGAATTAGCGGACTGGAAGCTGCGTTGTCCCTTGTTGCAAACGAGGCGGGCTTTGCTGGATAAGCGGTTAAGCGACGAGTCGGAGTTGACGGCAATGGAAGCGTCGCTTGCCGATGAAATTGAACAGGCTTTTCAGTGGGCGCTGCTAGGCAGTCGTCCATCAATCGACAGCATGGGGCTGCATCTGTATGCGTGATGTTACGGTAATGAGTTATGGCGAGGCGATACGCGAAGCTTTGGATGATGGCTTGACCCAATATCCTGAGATGATCCTGATCGGCGAAGGCGTACCGGACCCGAAAACCATTTTTGCCACCACGCAGGGTTTGCGCGAGAAGTACGGCGCGGAGCGGGTATTGGACATGCCGTTGGCTGAAAACGGCATGACCGGTATCTGTATCGGTGCGGCGCTGGCCGGTATGCGGCCGGTGCTGGTGCATCAGCGCATCGATTTTGCCTTGCTGTCGGTCGATCAATTGGTTAACAACGCCGCCAAGTGGCGTTACATGTTCGACGGACAGCAGCAGGTGCCGCTAGTGATCAGAGTCATCGTCGGTCGCGGCTGGGGACAGGGGCCGCAGCATTCGCAGAGTTTGCAAGCCATGTTTGCGCAAGTGCCGGGCTTAAAAGTGGTGATGCCGACTACGGCTGCCGATGCCTATCACTTCATGCTGGACGCTATCGCCGATAATAATCCGGTACTGTATATTGAGCATCGCTGGTTGCACCATATCCAAGGCGAGGTCGATAAAAATAGCCCGCGCACTGCGTTGACCGGCGCGGCGCTGTTGCGGCAAGGCGGCGATATTACCCTGGCGGCGTTTTCGCACATGAGTATAGAAGCGCTGAAAGCGGCGACCGTGTTGGCAAAACACGGCGTCGATGCCGAGGTGGTGGACATGCGCTGTCTGACGCCGCTGGATGTCGATAGCGTTGCCCGGTCAATCAGCAAGACCGGTTTGTTGCTGGTGGCGGATTGTGCGCCGGAAACAGCGTCGATGGCGCATAAGCTGCTCTCCGAACTGTTTCAGTCGCATGGGCAACATTTGCGACAACCGCCGCGGTTGATCGCTTATCCCAATCATCCGGTGCCGACCTCACACTTTATGGCCAATCATTATTATCCCGGTGCGGAAGAAATCGCGGCTGCGGTGCTGGAGATGTTGGATAAACAGCCGCTAAAACAGATAGTAACAATGGAATTGCAATCCGATTTGGCAAAAGACTTGCCTGACCGCAGTTTCGCCGGTCCTTTTTAACTAACAGAGAAAAATATTAGATCATGGCTAAAGACGACCCAACCAACCGTTTCGGCAACTCCGTTGTAACCTCAATACCCGATAACGTTCCAATGTTCAGCCAGCCTGGACACAAGTTACGCACCTCCAACCGGATTGTTGACCGCAGTGCCTTGCCGAACAGCGAATACCAGGTGATCGACACCAGTCAGCTGACTAAGCTGCCGGGTCAGAAGCTGGAAACCGTTGTGCATGATGACCAGCAGGGCATTGTTAGACTGGAAGAAAATAGTGAGTATGATAAATCGGTGCCGAATCAATTTACCGGGCCCAGCTTCCGAACCCAGAAGGAACGTTTCCGTTTCGACGGTCATAAAATGCTTCATCACCTGGATCGAATTCAGGCCTGGCAAAACGGTCAGCGTTTCGCGCCTGTGCATATCGACATGGGGTTGACCAAATTCTGTAATACGGCCTGTCTGTACTGCTATGCAGTCGTGCAGAACATGACCAAAGGCACCATGATCGGCCGCGAAGCGCTACTGCAATTCATCGAGGATTGCGGCAAGCTCGGGGTTAAGTCGTTGGGTTTTATCGGTGACGGCGAACCGACGCTCAATCCCGCTCTTTACGATGCCACGGTGCTGGCCGCCGAGTTCGGCATCGATACCTCGATGGCCACCAACGGCCTGTTGTTGGATATGGACAGGGCGCACGATTTGCTGAAAAACATGAGCTATATTCGTTTCAATCTGTCCGCAGGCACCCCGGAAGGCTTTCGCCGCGTGCATCAGTCCAGCGAAAACAACTTCCGTTTGTTGATCGATAACATCCGGGAGCTGGTGAAAATTAAAAAGGCAAATAACTACAAATGCACGCTGGGCTTGCAAATGGTGCTGATCCCCGAATGTTTCGATGAGGTATTAGCGGAAGCCGAATTGGGCGCCGAATTGGGTGTGGATTATTTCGTGATCAAGCAGTGCTCGGATTCCGAATACAAGGAAATAGGCATCGATTATGACGCTTATTTGAAAATCGGCGATGTTTTGAAACAGGCCGAAAAATTCAGCAACGATAATTATGTCGTGCAGGTGAAATGGAACAAAATCAACGCTGCCGGCGAAACCAATTTGTATAAAGACGGTTACCGAAAATACGATCAATGTTTCGGTACGCCGTTTTTATTGCAAATTTCCGGCAATGGCAAAATCTATCCCTGCGGGCCTTTCTTTAATAAAGAACGCTTTTATATCGGCGATTTACATCAGGATTCCTTATACGATTTGATTACCCATGGCGAGCGTTACTGGCAGGTGCATAAGGATGTTTCCGAATCGGTGGATGTGCATAAGGATTGCGCGATTGGCTGCCGACAGGATTATGTCAACAAATTCCTGTGGGATTTGAAAAACCCGCCTGAGCACATTAATTTCATTTAATGGTTTTAAGCGATGACTCAGGGAAGCGAAGAAAACCGGAAAGTCAACTTAGTTAAGGACATCTTTTTCCTTAATATAGAAGACGCTTATTCGGAAGCGGCAAAACAAAATAAAATCGTCGATGAACAAGGCGGCGAGCGCTTACAGTATTGCTATTATGACGGATTGTTAACCGATATAGTGCTGGATAATTTTATTCAGGTGCCGGCTGACGGTTTTATTAAGTTTTTTTCGCATAACCGGTTGCCGGTACCGAAAATCATTGCCATTTCCCAGGATGGCGTAGTGCATTTTAATGAGATGCCAGCCGATGTTATCGAGGAAGTTAAACAATATCGAACTAAATACTTAGCCGGATATATTCATTTCGATACTTATTTTGTCGATCCTTTATTGGCGCTCAATGCCGCAAAGCAAAGAAACCGGGTTTATTGCAAGCATCCGACCATAGACGGCCTGCAACTGTGTTATTACCGGGGAGAGTTGCCGGAGCATAGTATCAAAAACCTGGTTCACGTCGAATTACATGATCTGGTCGAGTTTTTTACCCTATCCAAACTGCGGCTGCCTGAAATGGTTGAAATGCCCGATGATTTGGAAGACGAGTTAAAACGCGCTGTACGAGAGGATATGGCGAATGCTCTGGATGCGATCACTAAAAAGCGGGTCGCGCTTATTGAGCAATTAACTCAAAAGGCAAAAGCGCAAAAACCGGTCGTTGTTGACGGCGAACCCATGCGGATAGTTATTCCTAGTCGTCGCTTAACAACCGTTATGCAGTATTGTTCCCAGGGCTTGGCGAAAGCATTTGAAAAAAGAGGCTGCCAAGTCCTCTTTTATATCGAAGCGAATGACATGGAAGTCCATAATTACATCGACTTTCTGAATAGATTTATCGATTTCAATCCGCATGTCGTCGTCTATATCAATAGCTTGCGTAACACTTTTTATCATGACGATGTCATCAATATTATTTGGTGGCAGGATCCGATCTCGGAAATAAAAAACCAACAGTTGTTAAATTGGCGGAAGAATGATTTTAATTTTTCTGTTTCGCCGATTTTTGATCGGTATCTTAAGCAGTGCGGCGCCGAAAACGTGGAACGGCAGCACTTTGTTATCGATGAAGACATTTTTTATTCGGATGATAATCGTCAACGGCAGCAGAAAATTGTTTTTGTCGGTACTTCTTATTTGACGCAAGTTGACTTCGATAACAATCAGCAACAGCAAGTCATTGAAGAATTGGTTGAAATATTAAATCGGGGCGGACGTTTTGATGAGCAGACGGTAACGCGTATCGCTGAGCGCTCATCTTTGACTTATGAGTTTGTGTTTTGGAAGTTGCTATTTTATGTGATCAGGGATTATCCGGTAAGGTGGCTTTGTCAGCATTCGACATTGCCGGTAGAAATTTACGGACGTTATTGGGATCAGAATCCGCTGGTTGCGCCTTTTTTTCTGGGTGAGCTGCAACATGGTGATAAAGTTGCCGATGTGTATCGTTCGGCGACTTATGCGATTGTCTCTCATGCGTTTGAAATCAATTCCCAGCGTCTTGCCGAGGTTGCCGCCTGCGGCTGTATTCCGCTAGTCTACGATTGCCGGGATGTCGCGGAAAAGCCGCATTGGGACGATTATTGCCTGTTTTTCAAAACCGAAGACGATTTAAAAAATATTATCGATAACCGCTTGCGGCCCGCTAAATCGTCAACAGTGCTGGCGAAAAATTTTACTTACGATGCGGCTGTCGACCATTTTATTGAGAAATCGGCGCTAAAGTGCTTACTCGGTAAATCAGCGTTCGGCGACTGTCAAGTCTCGGCATGACCCAACAAATCAAAATACCTATTTTTATAGGCGATTACACAATATTTCTTATACGATGAACAGCGGGTGTTAATCTTGAAAAAAGTAGTTATTGAGCATTCCAAAATTCCGTTCGACTTGAGCGTGATTGAAGGACTCAGCACGAACGGTTTTCTGAGGGATGTTAAAAATCCGCCGGAACCTATTAATTTTATTTGATGCGGTTGTAACGCGAGACAAGCGATGGTTCAAGCAGGCAGAGAAGATCGGCAAGATAATTCAGTTAAGGACATATTTTTCCTTAATATAGAAGACGCTTATTCGGCAGCGGCAAAACAAAATAAAATCGTCGATGCGCAAGGCGGCGAGCGCTTAGCGTATTGTTATTACGATGGGCCGCTAACCGATATAGTGCTGGATAATTTTGTCCAGGTACCGGCTGATGATTTTGTGATGTTTTTTTCGCATAACCGGTTGCCGATACCGCAAGTCATTGCCATTTCCCAGGATGGCATAGTGCATTTCAATGAGATGCCTGCCGATGTTATTGAAGAAATTAAACAATATCGCAGTAAATACAGGATAGACGAATCTATTCATGTCGATACCTATTTTATCGACCCTTTATTGGCGCTCAATGCCGCAAAGCAAAGAAACCGGGTTTATTGCAAGCATCCAACCATCGACGGCCTGCAAGTGTGTTATTACCGGAGCGAGTTGCCGGAGCATGACATTGAAAACCTGGTTCACGTCGAATTACATGATTTTGTCGACTTTTTTACCCTATCCAAACTGCGGCTGCCTGAAAAGGTTGAAATGCCCTATGATTTGGAAGAAGAGTTGAAACTCGCTTTGCAGGAGGATGTGACCAATGCTATGGATGCCATCAATAAAAAACGGCGGGAGATTACTGAGCTACTAACGCTAAAAGCAAAAGCGCAAAAACCGGTCGTTGTGGATGGCGAACCGATACGGATAGCCATTCCTAGTCGTCGCTTAACAACCGTCATGCAGTATTGTTCTCAGGGCTTGGCGAAAGCATTTGAAAAAAGAGGCTATCAAGTTTTCTTGTATATCGAAGCGAATGATATGGAAGTCCATAATTACATCGACTTTCTGAATAGATTTATCGATTTCAATCCGCATGTCGTCGTCTACATTAATAGCTTGCGTAACACGTTTTATCATGACGATGTCATCAATATTATTTGGTGGCAGGATCCGATGCCGGAAATAAAAAATCAACAGTTGTTAAGCTGGCGGGAGAATGATTTTAATTTTTCCATTTCGCCGGTTTTCGATCAGTATCTTAAACAGTGCGGCGCCGAAAAAGTGGAACGCCAACATTTTGTCATCGACGAAGACGTCTTTTATTCGGATGATAATCGGCAACGGCAGCAGAAAATTATTTTTGTCGGCACTTCCTATTTGTCGAATGTTGCTGTTGCTGACGATCAGCAACAGCAAGCCATTGCACAATTGGTTGAAATATTAAATCGGGGCGGATGTTTTGATCAACAGACGGTAACGCGTATCGCTGAGCGCTCATCTTTGACTTATGAGTTTGTATTTTGGAAGCTATTGCATTATGTGATCAGGGATTATTCGATACAGTGGCTTTGTCAACATTCAACATTGCCGGTGGAGATTTACGGGCGTTATTGGGATCAGGAACCGCTGGTTGCGCCTTTTTTTCGCGGCGAGCTAGTGCATGGCGTCGAGGTTGCCGACGTGTATCGTTCTGCAACTTATGCGATTGTTTCCCATCCATTTGAAATTAACTCACAGCGTCTTGCCGAGGTTGCTGCCTGCGGCTGTATTCCGGTGGTTTACGATTGCCGGGATGTCGCGGAAAAGCCGCATTGGGATGAGTATTGCCTGTTCTTCAAAACCGAGGAAGATTTAAAAAATATTATCGACAACCGCTTGATGCCCGCTAAATCACCAATATTGCTGGCGCAGCATTTTACCTACGATGCGGCTGTCGATCATTTTATTGAGAAATCGGCGATAAAGACGTTAATCAGCTCCCCTGCCGTCGATGCGGTTGCAACCCAAACTGAGTCGGTTTTATTTGAGTTGTTTGGCGATAACGTGGTTTTGCACAGTCGAACCGCAAACACAATACAGACATGCCGGGATAGATTACTAAAAAACATGGCGATTTTAAGAAATAATCGTCATGAATTATATAACCGACTGATTGAGGGAATACAAGGTAAAAAGATCGATATTGCGATCGACAAATTAATCGAATCGGAATATTGGGAAGTATCCTTAGTTATAAACGGCAACAATTATTACCGATTGGATAATGTTGCGTTACTGGGTAATTGCCAGCTTATTCGTGATAATTCAACTTACTATCAGCGGGAAAATACCAGTTGTTATGTATTGCTAAGCCTGGGTTCCGGTTATGAATTATTAGAGGCTTTTAAAAACACCGAGCGGCCAATCCCGGAGATGGCGGAATTCGAGGTGCCTGTTTATATAATAGAGCAGGAATTCGGACTATTTGTGTTGAATATGCTGCTTCATGATTGGGAACAGATAATCACGTCAAAACGCATCCAGTTTTTTTATGATAACGCTATAGATCGATTTTACCTGGAGTTACAAAAAAACCAAGCGGCATTGCCCACCGTTTTGCTGGATATGAAAGCGCAGGGCGATTTAAAGGCCGGGCAAGTGCTTGAGTTTGTTAACCGGGCCGAGCTGCAGCGCAATCAACGTCATGCCGCTAATTTACAGGAAATCAATAAATATTATGGCCGAATGACCGACTCCGAATGGCGGGATAAATTCAAGGCCGAAAATATTGCTTCGCTACGGGTAATGGGGTTTATATCCCGGTTTTCGAGCTTTCTTAAATATTGCATGCGTGATTTGATGGACGGCTTTGATAGAACCGGCGCTATGACTACCGTTTGCATTGAAGAAGAAAATTATTACCTGAGTAGTATTGAACATTTTATCGATGAGATAAATCGTTTTAAGCCGGATATTATTTTAACGATTGACCATTTTCGTCATGAATTTGATGGCGTGCCTGAATCGATTCCTTTTGTAAATTGGATTCAGGATTTGCTGTCTAATATTATGGATAATCAAATTCCGCTAAAGACGCGTGATTTTACCTGCGTTATTGCAAAAGATTGGCTGGGACTTAAGCAATTTCCTGTGTATGCTGATAGTGATATTTATTTTCTTCCTTTAGGTTATAACGATAAGGTATATTATCCTGTTGAAGATATTAAAGATTACGATTGTGATGTTTTATTGGTAACCCATTTGGTTGATCCTGCGATTACGTTTGAACCTATTCGTAATCCTCATGTGTACGATTTCCAGCTTAACGAAAGAGAAATGGAGTTGGTTGAAAACGGTACTTTTTCCAGGCAAAATTTATTTGATATTTATGTCATTATAGAATCTTGTTGCAAGCAAATGGATATGCAAACGTTTCATGAGTTTTGTACGATAAAACCAGATGATAATCGGAAACGGTTTAATGATTTGCTGGAAGATCATGGTTTGGAGTTGGTCGAAGAAACTGTTGATGTAATTTTAAGAACACGTCTTCATTATGAATTTTTAACGCGAATGAAAGCATGGCCCATATCGTTGTTGATTGATTCTAGATATGATTTTGATATTCATATCTATGGTAATAATTGGGATAAATATAAAAAATTCTCGCCTTATGTAAAAGGTGTTGCTGAAAATGGCTCGGTTCTCAATAATATTATGAATAGGGCGAAAATCTGTCTTAATGCAAGCCCCGGAATGACATTGCACATGAGAGTATTAGAGATAATGGCATCCCGCTCATTTATGTTGACTAGAAATATGCTCAACGATAGCTCGAGAATAACTGACTATTTCGATAATGATGAGATTGTTTTATACAAAGATGAAGCCGATTTTGTTAATAAAGTGGTTTATTACCTGGATGCTGAAAATGAGCGCAATGCAATTGCCGCCCGTGCATATAAAACATTATCCGAGACGTTTTCTTACGCAGTCATTTCTACTCAGATATTGAAATTGATTGAACTTAGACTTTAACGTGATAAAGCAATACAACAATCATAAACTATTGTAAGACTAAATTGTTGGCAAGGCTTCTGGCAAAGCGAGCTGATCCACGCATGTTTTTTTGAAAATATTAGGAGACGCCAAATGGCAATTAATGGATGCGAACTCAAGATAATTGAGTTGTTCGTGAAAAATATTCAGCTCAAAATTACTCGTCGTCCGAGAGTGTTATTTCTTGGCTATCCCGATATTCTGGCAACAGAAAAGACATTCTCCAATCTAAATTTGACTGTTGATTGGGCCAGTATTGCCAAGAGGAGTGATAGCAGAAAGATATGGAAAGATCATGGGAAAGATTTAGGTGACTACCCCATGTGTGAGGCAAAATCATTATTAAACGCACTTAATGCCGAGTGCGTAATCGTAGATGCAATAAGTTGGGGTGGAGAAGATTTTGTAGTTGATCTCAATTTGCCATTGTCAGAAGAATTGGCAAAGCGATTGGGCTCCTTCGACCTGATAGTCGATCCTGGGACCGTCGAACATTGTTTCAATATTGCACAAGTTTTTATCACTATCAACAAGCTTGTGGCGCCATTAGGCTATGTCTATCATCAGGTGGCGGTGGCATTTCCAAACCATGGGTTTTGGAGTATTAGCCCTACGGCCTTATTTGACTTTTATGAGAGTCGAAATTATGTTTTAGGTTTACCATATATTTGGCGGGGTTCTTGTGATCAACAAGGCTTTGAACCGAGATTTCAAGAGATCTTGCCATTTGCCCCTCTTACAGAGGTGGCTTCACCATTGGGAGGCAGCTTTGTTTTTCAGAAATCTGCCAATGAAACTTTAGAAACACCAGAAAATTTCTTTCCCATTCAACGATGCTATTCCGGTAGGTCAAGAGATATTTCAATGACGGACTTTTTTGGAAATGGATTACCAGAAAGTCATAGATCACGGCTTCAAAAATAATTTAGGCAGTATCGTAGAAATGATGGTTTTGTTTCGAATATATAAAAGGCATGGGGCAGGTTGCCGTAAAGCGCTCGCTGCAAATATGGTTTTCTCACTCAATATGCGATTTTTGGATAAATGCTAATTACGCATATATCAATTTTTCTACCAAACGATACCAGTTTCTACCGCAGGGTATTTAGATGTCTGGAAAAATCGTTTGAACAGGCTGGAGTTAAAGTTTCCGGGGGATGCAGATTGTTGACCGAATCGGAAATGTATTTGTGGCTTAGCAATAACAAACCGGATGCTGTTTTTGAGATGAATCGTGTCAAAGATGATATTCCAATATTACACGATTTTAGCATCCCACATATTACATGGATTGTTGATTTTAAGGGGAGAACTGGAAATCATATAAGAGGCAGCGATATTACCTATTTTTTCGATCCGGGTTGGAATATAAATTATGATGTTGGGGGCATGCAAGATTGGTTGCCCCCAGGCGCATGCATTAAGACGTTTACTCCGCTTCAGTTGAATCATGGTATTGAAGCGGAGTTTAGTTTTATTGGTCATATTCCAAAATCATGGTCTGATGAAGAATTGAGCAGAAAGATAGATTCGGAGTCTGATGCAACATTCGAAATGTTACTGCATGACTATCAGAAATATTTAGAGGGCTCAAAATTTGTAATAAAAACCCATAATGATCTTGAAGATATTATTAAAAATATTTGCAAAAAATTATCCATTAAAGAAAATAGTCTTGATGCCGAAATATATTACGATTTGATCGAAAAAACAAAGCGATTGAGTAACAGAGTAGAGTTGCTGAATTTTGCGTTAAAAAAGTCAGAGTCCGTTGCTATTTATGGATCGACAAACTGGAAAGAATGGCCTGATTACCAGAAATATTATAAATATTTTATAGATTGCCCTAATGAAATAAATGTAATTCATCAGTCATCAATGATTAATTTGCATGATGGCGTTAGTTTTCATTTTCGGGCCATTGATTGCATGGCTTCAGGTGGAGTCATTTTTTGGTACGATAATAGTAGTGTAAAGGTGGAGCAAGGATTGCATAATTTTTTTGACGATCAATGGCATTTTTACGCGTTTCGGGAAGATGATTACGATGAAGTCTACGAGGATTTTAAACGGAATAGTGACTCCAAAAAACGAAACAAGGCTAAAAACGAGATGATAAGTCTAATTAACTCGTACCATACTTGGGATCACAGAGTTAATAAGATTATTAAGGATATTGAAGCTCTTTGAGTTGATCAGAATATATTATTGATCTTTGCTAGGTTATTATTCGCAAGTAAATGGTTCTGTTTTTCGTTAGGGTGTTATTAAACAATGAGTTACAGATCAGGAAAACCAATTCAATTCAATTGAAGTTAGTTGCTTAACAGTAGTCTTTAGGAAATTCTTAAAAATTAATTTTTGAAAGTTTTCAATATGGAAAACCCAATTAATTACAATCTAAAAATGCCTAAATGATGGATTTTAATAGGTTCTCTTAATATAAATATGGAAGAAAGGTAGATAGAAATTATGCAAGATAAAACTCTCTCTCTAATAGAGGAAATACCGCGGCCGCTATCCGATTTAGATACGCAGCTCTTTTGTGAGCAGGGATTTATTGCCATTGACAACTATTTTGATAGTAATTTACTGGCGCGTGTAACAGATGAATGGTTGCGGTTCACTCAGAGTGAAATAGCTACATTTTTACCGAAAAATAGGCCGGCGGCTGTGTTTTGGAGACATGTGCAGGGAGATGTTAAACGCATCAGGCCGCTTGAGGAATTTGATGCACTTTCTGAGCTTGCTTTGGGCGAGCAAGCAAGTAGTCTTGCTCGCCAGCTTGCTTATGACAGCCAGGGCGAAACAGAGCTAAGACTTCTTGAAACTATTGTTTTTTCAAAACCACCTAATGAAGGTGGGTTGCTTAGTTGGCATCAGGATTCTCCATTTTTTCCATTTGACCCTCAAAATCAGATCGCGCTGTGGATTCCGCTTGATGATGTTGATGCCTCGAATGGCGGTCTTGAGTATGCTGTAGGTAGTCATAAAACGGGTAGTAGCGCCCCTTTTGACCTTCATTCGGGAAAAGATTTGAGTAACAGCTGTTTGGCTCCTTTGGATTGTGTTGGTGGAGACTTTGAAATTTCCGGTCTTAAGCTTCGTGTGGGTGGTGCGGCTGTTCATGACGGTCGGACTTGGCATCGTTCATTGCCCAATAATTCGGTGGATAGACAACGTCGCGCCATTTCGTTGCGTTACCTTGTGGGGCAAACTCGATATGCGCCTCGACAAGGTACAGCCTCAAGTATGAATATTCAAGTTGGAGTCGCTCCTGGAGAGATTATTAATAGCCCTTCATTTCCCCTTGTTTAATATCGTATTTTTAAATACGTTTTCATTTATGCGAAAAGAGATATCAGGAAGCTCATAATGGCATCTACACAACCTATATTTAAGTGTCACTCATGTGAATTCGAGGGGCTTCGTAGCTTTGAGAAATCGGAAAATCTTCTGGCAGTGACTTCGGATTGTCGTTCATGGGAAAATAAATTCGTAGTGGGAATTTGTCCGCGATGCGGGTTAGTCCAAAAGGTTATAGATGAATCATGGAAAGAATCCACTAAACGTATTTACTTAACCTATGATCTTTATCACCAAAGTATAGATCGGAGTGAACAGCTAATCTTTGACCAAGATATAGGAGATGCATTACCTAGATCGGAAGTTATGTTTCGCAACTTTTTCAGAAAATTTAAGATACCCGAGAGTGGGTGTTTCTTGGATTTAGGTTGCGGGACAGGACCCACATTGAAAGCATTTTCGGGGCAAGTACAAAATTGGAGTTTATTTGGTTTCGATCCTCATCTTCCTGACCGGGAACGTGTCTTAAAGATCCCCAATGTTTGCGATGTGTATGAAGGGGAGTTGGCTGACATCGATAGCACTTTTGATCTTATAACTGCTGTGCATGTGCTTGAGCATGTAACCAATCCCCTCTCTTTTTTGAAAAGTATGCGTGAGCGTATGCATGAGCATAGTCTTGCCATACTACAGGTTCCTTATTTTCCAGATTCGCCTTTTGATATTTCCATTTTTGATCATTGTTCTCATTTCTCCAAACAGAGTATTGAAACTTTATTTGCGCGTGCAGGTCTACAAATTGAATACCTGGATACGCAATTGATACCAAAGGAAATCAGTATTGTTGCGCGCAGAACGGAGGTTCCAATACCAGTAAATCAAGATAATAACTTGCTTTCTCAGCAAAGCGTCATTGTTGAGGCCAGTATTGCTTGGCTTTCCGCTCTTCAGGAGCAAGCCCTCGCGACAAAAACCGATGCACTAGGCGTTTTTGGGACTTCAATAGGAGCCAATTGGCTTTATGGGATTTTACATGACCGTATTGCCTTTTTTGTGGATGAAGATCCTCTGCGCTATGGTCGAGAATATAGAGGGCGTTATGTTTATGCGCCGAAAGACGTACCGCAAGGAAGTATGGTTTTAATGCCACTCCCCCGGAATATTGCTAGTCAAATCCGAGGGCGTTTAAAACCCAATCAGTATGACTTTGTACTGCCTCCAGAAGTCACATTAAATAGTTAATTGTAGAGTATTTATTTTTCATACAGGTAAAACATGAAGAAATTTGATGGTTTTCGAAAAACTGGTATCGATGAAGAGGTGGAAGATTACATTAGTACTCATTGCAATCAGCATAATATTGATGTTTTAGATGCTGTTAAATTATTTCCTGTTCTTGCTAGGCGGCAATGGCTGAAACGATTTCTTGCGCACGCGGAATTATTTAAGAAAACACTTAATGTACCAGGTGATATAGTGGAGCTAGGTGTGTTTCGAGGTCTCGGACTAATGACTTGGGCGAATCTACTTGAAATTTACTGTATTGGCGACCGTACCAAGGTTATATATGGATTTGATAACTGGTGTGGATTTACTGAGTTTTCAGGAAAAGATGGAAAGCAGGACAATGCAGTAAATAAAATTTTAGGAGGATATGATTGCTCTTCTTACAAAGAAGAGCTTAAGTCAGCTATTGATATATTTGATAGTGACCGATTTATTCCTTGGAAGAAACGTGTGGAGCTGATTGATGGGGATATACAGGAGAGTGTTCCGAGCTTTATTGAGGAAAATCCCGGAGTCCGCTTTTCATTTGTGCATTTCGATTGTGACCTTTACACCCCAACTAAAATAGCGCTCGAAGCTATCTGGCCCAAAGTGAGTAGAGGAGGGGTTGTGCTGTTTGATGAATATGCCCTTAAAGAATGGGCTGGAGAAAGCCAGGCGGTAGATGAGTTTTTTGCGGATAAATTAGATGTGCGTGTGGAAACACTTGATTGGAGTAATTCGCCTGCTGGATACGTAGTTAAACCATGAGCGTCATTTCAGATGAAAATATTACAATCTGAAATTGAAACGATTGATGCTATAAGACCTAATGCATTGATGGTCTTTGGGGATAATTGGCAGCATATTCTTGAGTTGGAATCACTGAATTACGAAGTCTTTGCTCGTTCACTGGTTGAGTGTGTCACAGAACAAAATTGTGGCAATAGAATTGTGATTCGTGGAATATCGCCTGTGACGCGGCTAATATGTGAGCGACTTGTGGAGCTTCCATATGATTTAGCGATAGATCCGTTAGGAAGAAAAACTAATGAGCAAGAAATGTATAGAGTTCCCTTGCGATGCGATACGTCTTTTTCGGATATATATATTAACGTTTTTCCGCAAGATAAGTCCTTTATAAGCCAAGGACATAAGCCGGTGCTCGATTTGCGTAACTTGGATGTTCAGCGGTTTTATACTGTTTTTCTTGAAAATCATCGCCAAAAATTAGCTGAAACACTAAATGGGTATATAGCTTCCGATCAGAATTTGATTATCTTCGTTTCAAAGAATGCATATTACAACCAGCTTAGGATGAGTACGGCTTTACGGCGTAAAGGCTTTCGTACTGTAGCCGTTATTTTTAATCCAGATCTTGAGGGACATAAATCAGGCTATTTTGATGATGTTATTACGACAGATTTACTGAGCTTCATTTTATGGTTGCGAGAAGCAAAAAACGTTGTATTACACACACAAGGTTGGCTTTTTCGTTATCATATCCCTGTTTTGATAGATGCATTTCTTCCTCCTCATTGCACTCAAGTTGTAGAGTTGATGGATTTGAACTCATTTTTGCTTCCAGAAAATCAGATGGAAGAGCTGCTTCCTTATATGCAAGCAACTTGGGGAGAGCATGTTGAGCAAGAGCAGCGTCTTCAAGTTAAATGCGAACAATATATTGCCAATAATTGTGATGGTATCATCTATCAAGGCAGTGATCGTCATATTGATATATTCGGAGCCAGAGGAAGTAATAGGGAGGCGCGGTGGTTACAGTTTTTATCGTATCCTTTGGCTGATTTCTTTTCAAAGAGACAACCGCATGTTGAGCAATCGAGCTCATTGAGTCCACGGCTTGTATTTGCCGGTGGCATTCCCCCTATCAATTCCAAGCATCCAGCAGAGATATTCGGCGATGCGCAAATGGTGGCTACAGTAGAAACTATCTTGCAACAAGGGCTTACGCTTCATGTATATAATAATCCGTTAAGAATCCCTAGTGTCGATTATCCACATCAATATGCTCAACACATTGAGTTTGAAAGGCGGTACAGCGAATACCGTTTTTTTAGGGGGGAGATGCCGTGGAAGATTGCAAATATTTTAGCAGAATATGATCTTGGCCTTATCGTTTATGATTATAGTGATGAACTATTAGTAGGGCCGGAACATTTTAAAACGCTTATACCTGCGAAACTATTTATGTATTTGGAAGCAGGGCTGCCCATACTTGTTAGCAGAAGAGCGGAAGCAACAGCTGAATTTGTTGAGAAGAACGGTTGCGGGATCGGTATTACAGATTCTGAATTACATTCTTTGCCGGAATTTTTACGCACGATAGACTTAAGCGCTTTACGTCGTGGAGCTTTGGAAGCCCGACAGCGACTTTCAATTGATCAAGAAGTACATAGGCTCATAAATTTTTATGAAAGCTGTAGCGGATGAACGCCTGAAGCGGTAATAGAATAGATACCATCCTAAACTCGATTAATGATCGTCTGTACAGATGGGTTCACTATAGTTTTTACGTAGGCCTGAATTATGCCAGAAATTATGTTTTATTTATCACCATCGGCTCTTGATAAGAATATGAATTACCATATTAAATCTGATATTGATGAGAATAACCGTTGTCTTGTTAATTTTATTGTTGCTCAGTTCCCTATTTGCCAAGGAGAATGCGATGATGTGATCGTTGTCTCTAATGCATGGTGGCGGTTGAATTTAACTCTATATCCAAGTATCCATATTTTGCTATATCCAGATGGGTATTTGTGGGGATATAGTGATATGTTGACCTATGACTGCTTGACGCAGGTGTCTGTGTTGAGTAATAAAATTTATATCGAGCATGATGAATATAAAGAGTCCGATAAGGATTTGCTTACTTTTTTACAGAAATCGGCAAAAGGTCATTCTAGTGAAGTTGAATATTGCCTTCGGTTATTGAGTGATCAGCCCAGTATCGATCTTTACAGCTCTTTAATCTATTCAGACGTTAATGTAATAGCCAAGAGATATCTGAATAATGTTCTCAAAAAAGTACAGTATTTTGAATATATTAATTATTTTCAGGATATGGTTGTCATTAATGCTGGGGTTGGCGAGGGGTTTGAAATACCCTATTTCGAAGGGTTAACCCGTCATAGTTGCGAAGTTTATAATATTGATCCATCTGGATATGATAATCTTTCTAACAGTGCTCGAGGTTTAGTTGAAGAAGTATGCTCATCTCGTTACTATGAAATAAGGAAGGTTTTGTGGGATGTGTGCGGATCAGTTTCTATTCCTGTTTATACTGATGGTGGCGTTCTTTCTCAATATTATAATAATAATATGCATGATTTTCCTGTTGAATCATTTGAAGCAATTACTGTGGATGAGCTTGTTAAGGAATATGCTGTTGCCAAAGTTGATTTAATTAAGATGGATATTGAAGGTGCCGAGCCGAAAGCGTTGTTGGGTGCTATTAATACAATTAAAAAACATAGGCCGCAACTTGCCATTTCAATTTATCACTGGCCCAGTCATTATTGGGAAATACCCATTTATTTGAGTGAACATCTGGATGATTATTCGTTTTATATTGGACATTATTCTCCTGGTCGATGGGAAGTGATTCTTTATGCATTACCCAATTAACAAGGTTCTGTGCTGCTAGCGATATAACTATATTTGTCCATATTCTATCGTGACCTCCAATTTTTTTTCGGATGTTTCTATTAATCCCCAATGTAGTTGTGTCGATTAATTATGCAGATTTGCACCTTGATCATTATTCCCGCTCGAAGCGGTTCAAAAGGAATACCCGACAAAAACATAAAATTGCTGGGTGATAAGTCTTTGATTGCTTGGACGGCTCAGGCAATACAAAAAGCAGATTTGAATAACTATATTGCTATTTTATCGACAGATTCCGATCACTATGCAAAAGTTGGTCGAGATGCCGGTTTGCGCGTTCCTTTTATTCGTCCAGTTGAATGCTCAAATGACAAGGCTTCAGCGCTTGCTGTTGTAGAACATGCTCTGCACTGGTTTGAGGATGAATATCATTATTTGCCTGAACAAGTGATGTGGTTGCAGCCAACTTCCCCTTTTCGGTCATCTGCTATAATTGAACAGGCTTTAGAATTAATGGAAAGGCGGCAAGCGGATGGGGTGATCGGTTGTAAAGAAATACACCGGGACCTGACTACCTTGTTTAAAAGTAATGATGGTTTTTTAACGGCTCTTTCCAATGACAAAGCTATTCAAACCCGACGGCAGGAAGTGGAACCGTTACTGACACCCAATGGCGCCATGTATCTTTGCAAGACATCGGTTTTACAGGAAAAGAAATCATTTTATTCCGAACGTACCGTACCGCTGGTGATGGATGCTGTTATGAGTCTGGATATTGATACATTAACCGATTGGGCAATGGCCGAAGCTTTTGTAAAAGCAAAATTAGTCGAATGATGACACCGTAAAGTTATGGCAAATATATTAGTGACAGGAGCTGATGGTTTTATCGGTTCGCATCTTACAGAAATGCTTGCCAAACAAGGGCATCAAATCAAAGCATTATCTCAATACAATTCGTTTAACCATTGGGGGTGGCTGGAAGAAGTCGATTGCCTGGATCAGATAGAAGTGCTGAATGGCGATGTAAGAGACCCGCATTACTGCAAACATATTACCAAAGGTGTCGATGTTATTTATCATCTGGCGGCGTTGATAGCGATCCCATATTCCTATGTAGCCCCCGACAGCTATGTCGATACCAATATCAAAGGCACCTTAAATATTTGCCAGGCTGCTTTGGATAATCAGGTTCAGCGGGTGATACACACCTCAACCAGCGAAGTCTATGGCACTGCCCAGTATGTGCCTATCGATGAAAAACACCCCATGCAGCCGCAATCGCCGTATAGCGCCAGTAAAATTGCCGCCGATGCGATGGCGATGAGTTTTTACAATGCCTTTGAATTACCGCTGACTATAGCGCGCCCTTTTAATACTTACGGGCCGAGGCAATCGGCAAGAGCAGTGATTCCTACGATCATTACCCAGATTGCCGGCGGCATAAAACAAATCCAATTAGGCGATGTATCGCCGACACGGGACTTCAATTATGTCGAGGATACCTGTCGCGGCTTTATTGCGCTTGCCGAGTCGGATAAAACCCTTGGCGAGACGGTGAACATCGGCTCCAATTCGGAAATATCGATAGGCGATACCCTTAATATCATTAAAAACATCATGCATAGCGATGTGGAGTTTATTGTCGATGAGCAGCGTTTACGACCTGAAAAGTCCGAAGTGAACCGGCTCTGGTGTGATAATAAAAAAATTAAAGCGCTAACCGGTTTTGAATCAAGGATTGATATAACAGAGGGCTTGCGGTTAACGGTGGACTGGTTTTTAAATCCGGAAAACCTGAAAAAATACAAATCCGGTATCTACAATGTATGACGACTGCAAGGACGCAGGAGGTGGAACAATGCATGGAGTGATTACCGAGGGTTTCATTCGTTATGTCAGGGAAATTTATCAGACTGATGAGTTGATACCCTTGCATGAGCCCCGGTTTCAGGGCAGGGAAAAAGAATACCTGATTGATGCCATAGACAGTACTTTTGTGTCCAGTGTCGGGCAATACGTTGACCGGTTTGAAGCGGATTGCGCCAAATATACGGGGGCAAAATACGCAGTGGCTACGGTTAACGGCACCGCGGCTTTGCATGCGGCATTGTTGCTGGTTGGTGTTAAGCGGGATGAAGAAGTGATTACCCAGGCATTAACCTTTGTCGCAACCTGCAATGCCATTCATTATTGCGGCGCCGAGCCGGTTTTTGTCGATGTGGACAGAACGACCTTGGGGCTTTCTGCTCAGGCTTTGGAAGATTATTTGGATGAGTTTGCCGAAGACCGCAACGGCGAGGCCTGGAATAAACAAACCGGCAAACGGATTGCCGCCTGTCTGCCTATGCATACGTTCGGGCATCCTGCCGATATGGGCAGGATTGTCGAAGTGTGTGGAAAATATCATATCCCGGTGGTTGAAGATGCCGCAGAAGCGCTGGGCAGCACGTTGAATAAACAGCATTGCGGAACCTTTGGTCGAGTAGGCGTTTTAAGTTTTAACGGTAATAAAATCTTGACTACCGGCGGCGGCGGAATGATTTTGACCGACGATGAAACTTTGGCCAAACAGGCCAAGCATTTGACCACGACAGCAAAACAACCGCACTCATGGCAATTCATACATGATCAAGTGGGCTTTAATTACCGGATGCCCAATCTTAACGCCGCATTAGGCGTGGCGCAGCTTGAATGTGTGCCGCTGTTCGTCACCAAAAAACGCGAGTTGGCTGCACGGTACATTGAGTGGAGTCAACAAAATGGATTTCAGTGCTTTATTGAGCCGGAAGCCGCATGTTCGAATTACTGGTTAAATGCGGTAGTGCTTGAAAATCTCTCCGAGCGGGATGCTTTTTTAAAGGCAACCAATGAACAGGGCGTAATGACCCGGCCAATCTGGGAACCCATGCATCGATTACCCATGTATCGGCATTGCCGGAAAGGTGTGTTAGTCAACACGGAATGGGCGGCTGAGCGGATTGTGAATATCCCGAGCAGCGTAATCTGATGCAGCGGGTAAAGCGTAAAATTTGCGTAGTCACTGGTTCCCGTGCTGAGTATGGTCTGTTGTACTGGTTGATGAAGGAGATTCAGGACGATTCGGCTTTGGAATTGCAGGTTATCGTTACCGGTATGCATCTTTCGCCGGAATTCGGCTTAACCTGGAAGCAGGTAGAGCGGGATGGTTTTATTATCCATCGCAAAGTTGAGATGCTGCTGTCATCGGATACGCCGGTTGGCATCAGTAAATCGATAGGCTTGGGTGTGATCGGCTTTGCCGATGCGCTGGAATATTTGCAGCCGGATTTACTGGTGGTTTTAGGCGATCGTTTCGAGATTTTTGCGGCGTGTCAGGCGGCTATGGTTCATCGCATCCCCATCGCTCATATTCACGGCGGTGAAATAACAGAAGGCGCGGTTGACGATGCCATCCGCCATGCCATTACCAAAATGTCCCATTTGCATTTTACTGCGACTGAAAGCTACCGGCAGCGGGTCATTCAGTTGGGGGAACAGCCGCAACGTGTTTTTAATGCGGGCGCGCCGGGTCTGGATAATATTTTTCGTTTGCAACTGCTGGATAAACCGCAGCTTGAACAAGCCATTGGTTTTAAGCTGGGCAAGCGTAACTTACTGGTCACTTTCCATCCTGTCACCTTGGAAAATGCCACGGCGGCATCGCAATTTGGCAATCTTCTGAAAGCCCTGGATTGCTTTGACGATAGTCACATTATTTTTACCCTGCCAAATGCGGATGCTGACGGTCGCGTGATTATCGGCATGATTGAACAATACCGGCAGCGCTTCCCTGAACGAATAGCGTCTTTTGTATCGCTAGGGTCGTTACGTTATCTTTCCGCGCTCAAATATATGGATGCTGTCGTAGGCAATTCATCCAGCGGCTTGATAGAAGCTCCGGCTTTCAAAATTGGCACGATCAATATCGGCGACAGGCAAAAAGGGCGGCTTTGCGCGGACAGCGTGATTCATTGCGAGCCTGAAGTTGATGCGATTGTGCAGGCATTCAACCGGCTTTTTTCCGAGAAATTTCAAGAATCATTGAAGACGGTCGAAAACCCTTATGGCAACAGTGGCGCATCGGCAGAAATAAAAGAGCTATTGAAGTCTCAATCTTTGGACGGCTTATTAAAAAAGAGCTTTTATGATCTTGGTAATGGGGAATAAGCGATGAGTGTTTTTATTATTGCCGAAGCCGGTGTCAACCATAACGGCAATCTGGAAACAGCGCGCCAACTGGTTGACGCCGCTGTTGCAGCGGGCGCGGATGCAGTCAAATTTCAGACGTTTAAGGCTGAAAACCTGGTTACCCGGCATGCCGGGAAAGCGGCGTATCAAAAAATCACGACTGCCAAGGATGGCGGAAGTGTCGCAATCGGTAGGGAACCGATGCGACCGACGGATGCCGATGAAAATCAGCTGACGATGTTAAAGCGGCTGGAATTGAAATATGAGCTGCATTTTCAGTTATTAGCCTATTGCCAGAAGCTGGGGATTGAATTTTTATCGACGGCATTTGATTTTGAAAGTCTTGATTTTCTTGTGCGCGAGCTTGGCGTCGAAACGCTTAAAGTTCCTTCAGGGGAGATCACTAACGGACCTTTTTTGTTGGCGCATGCGCAAACCGGTAAACCCATTATTTTATCGACAGGCATGGCGACTTTGGGCGAGGTTGAAACAGCTTTGGGTGTACTGGCATTCGGCTATCTTGCGATCGCCGGCGCTACTGGAAGTGTGGGATCGCTGCAACAGCGGCAACCCTCCAGTAGCGCTTTTCAGAAAGCCTATAGCTCGGCGCAAGGTCAGGCTGTGTTGCGGGAAAAAGTAACTTTATTGCACTGTACTTCCGAATATCCAACGCCTATGGAAAATATTAATCTGAAAGCCATGGATGTTTTACAGCAGGCTTTTGGCCTGAGAGTGGGTTATTCGGATCACAGTGTAGGTTTGGTTGTGCCTGTTGCGGCGGTAGCCCGAGGCGCGACAGTCATCGAAAAGCATTTTACGCTGGATAGAACCCAACAAGGCCCCGATCATAAGGTGTCTCTTGAGCCTGATGAGCTTAAAGCGATGGTTCAAGGTATCAGGGATGTTGAAAAAGCTTTGGGGCAGGGGCTTAAAGGACCTCAGCCGATGGAGCTGGAGAACCAAAAGGTTGTTCGCAAAAGTTTGGTTGCAAGATGCTCTATTTCTTCCGGGGAATGCTTTACTGAAACAAATTTGACCATAAAGCGTCCCGGAACAGGAAAAAGTCCAATGGATTATTGGGCGCTGTTGGGTGAGTCGAGCAATCGTAATTACGATGCAGACGAACTGATTTAAAGGATGTAATGACTAAACCTATCATTATCTTGGGCGGCGGCGGACATGCTAAAGTCTTGGTAGATATTCTCCATCGGCTGAATTGTCGACTATTGGGTATTGTTGATCCAAATCAATCTATAGGATGCGTGTTGCTGGGACTCAATGTTCTGGGCTCGGATAATGTGGTATTTGATTATTCGGCGGCAGAAATTGAACTGGTTAACGGTATGGGTTCGCTCCCGAAAGATAAAGGTTTGCGAGCCAGATTATTTAATACGTTTAATGCCAAAGGCTACCGCTTTAAAACCCTGGTTGATCCAACCGCGTTCATCGCTGCCGATGTTGAATTAAGCGATGGTGTGCAGGTGATGGCGGGTGTCATTATTCAGGCAGGCACAAAAATTGCTGAGAATACCATTGTGAATAGCGGCGCAATTGTCGAGCATGATTGTCGAATCGGGCGGCATGTTCATATTGCGCCGGGAGCCGTGCTTAGCGGTACCGTTGATGTAGGCGACGGGGTTCATGTTGGAACGGGGGCAACAATTATTCAAGGCATTAGCATTGGCGCAGGTAGCATTATTGGCGCCGGTAGTGTGGTAACGCAGGATATTGCTTGCAACCGGATTGTATATCCGCCTCGTTCGCAAATAAAATCTATTGATAGAGATTAAGGTATGAAACATAACTGGCGCAATGCACTGATTAATCCCCAAACCAGCTTGCAGGAAGCTATTCGCGTTATAGATGCAGCTGCGCTACAGATTGCATTAGTTAGTGATGATTTTGGGAGACTATCCGGCGTGGTCACTGACGGCGATATAAGGCGGGCCTTGATGCGCGGGCTTTCCTTGGATCATGCTGTCGCGGAAGTCATGAATGCGAATCCTAAAGTCGCTTCGATCAATGATTCCAAAACCAAGATGTGCGCCGTTATGGAGGCGCACAATTTAATTCATTTGCCGATTTTGGATGCCGATCGCAAAGTGGTTGGGCTGGAGACTTTGCAGGGATTGTATAAGCAACCGCATTTCCAAAATCCGGTGTTCTTGATGGCGGGCGGCTTTGGTAGACGCTTGCGGCCTTTGACCGATGTGTGCCCTAAGCCTTTGTTGGAAATCGGCGGTAAGCCGATTCTCGAAACCATTATTGAAAGTTTTGTGAGTTCGGGATTCAGGGATTTTTATATCGCAGTCCATTATTTGGCGGATCAGATTAAAGATTATTTTGGCGATGGGCAGCGTTGGGGAGTGCAAATCAGTTACATTGAAGAACATGAACCGCTAGGAACGGCGGGAGCATTGGGGCTATTGCCCACTAATCTGCCCGATTTGCCGATGATTGTCATGAACGGCGATATTTTGACGCAGATCAATTTTCCCCGTTTGCTGACCTATCATAATGAGCATCAAGGGGTAGCGACGCTGTGTGTTCGTCAATATGAGTACCAGATTCCTTATGGTGTTGTAAGTATGAATGGTCAACGTATTACCAATATCGTTGAAAAACCTGTTCATAGCTGTTTTTCCAATGCCGGGGTTTATGTGCTTAATCAATCGTTGGTGCAAACCATTGCCAAGCAGCAACAGATCGATATGCCGGAGTTTTTAAATCAGCAAATTAAGGCGGGGGAATTGGTTTCAATGTTTCCAGTTCATGAATATTGGTTGGATATAGGCAAAGAGTCCGATTTTTTACAGGCTCAAGGAGAGTTTTCCAAATATTTCTGAAAAAATATTAAAGTAATTTAAATGCACGTCGATAACATTATCGAGACGAAGGTTTAACAGGTTTTTTGAATACATAAATTAATTTTTTTCTCTTGGGTAAGCCGAGGGATTTTTGGGAGATACGATCATGGTCATGCAAATTAATACAAACCTTGGGGCATTAGGCGTTCAAGGTAGTTTGAATAAAAATTCAATGAGTCTCAGTACTTCAATGGAGCGGCTATCCACAGGTTTACGGGTCAACTCTGCAAAAGACGACGCAGCCGGTTTGGCGATCGGGGACAGGATGAACTCGCAAATTCGCGGCATGACTGTGGCGATAAGAAATGCTAATGACGGCATATCTATGGCTCAAACAGCTGAATCTGCAATGGGTACGATTACCGAGACCCTGCAACGGATGCGTGATTTGGGCGTCCAAGCGGCTAACATGGGGGCAGTGGGTTCTGGTGACAGACAAAAATTGCAACTGGAATTTAAGCAATTGGGCTTGGAAATTAAGCGTATTGTTGATAATACTACATTCAACGATAAGAAAATTTTAGCAGGGTCAATGAAGGGGGCTAATTTCCAGGTCGGTGCGGGAACAGCCACAAATAATCAGATTTCCATTACTGTTTCTAATTTAATGTCAGTCGGTGGTGTAAAAGCCGTGGCGTCAGCTACTCCTGGGGTATCTATCGGGTCTACGGCGGGTTCAGCAAAAATAAGATCAGCAATAGACAGTATTGATTTGGCGATTAAAAATGTCGATAACTTCCGGGCTACTTTGGGTGCGGTTCAGAATCGATTTACTACGACCATTTCAAATTTGCAGTCATCTGTTGAAAATCAATCCGCTGCTAAATCACGGATTATGGATGCTGATTTTGCCGCAGAAACGGCTTCTTTAAGTCGCTCTCAGATTCTGCAACAAGCCGGCACAGCCATGTTGGCACAGGCGAACCAATCTGGGCAGGGAGTGCTGAGTTTACTCAGATAAGGTTTTAAGGAAACGGTCAGGGAAGGCTGAGGCTGTAGTGGTACTACAGCCTTTTCCATTTGGAAAATAGGGTTAACTGAAGGTTAGTGATATGAACAGTGAAATTACAAATGTATCGAAGCTTGTTCCGGCTACAGTTGTGAAAAATAAGCGACAAAATGAAGACTCAGCCTCTTTGAAAACGGATGCGGTAATTGAGAAGAAAGTTGAATCCGAACCAGCCTTGTCACCTGATGGTTTAAAGGAAAAGGAGTTTGATTCTAACGTAACATCTCTGGATAAGCTAAAGTCAGCAGCAGTTGAGGGTAATTCAATACTTCAAGCTGCAAACCGTAACTTAGAGTTTAAGATTGATGAATCGACAAAAAAAGTTGTGGTTAAAATTGTTGATAATCAGACCGGTGAGACAGTGCGTCAAATTCCGTCGGAAGATATGCTGGCATTCATAAAAAAGATGCAGGAACTGGACGGTAAAAAAGGCTCTGTTATTCAGAGTAGAGCTTGATTTTTTAAGTGACTTTAATTGCGAGGAGGTAAGTTATGTCTATTTCATCCTCAACCGGGCTTGGTAGCGGCATGGATATCAATGGCATTGTCAGCCAGTTGATTAAAGCTGAAGGACAGCCTCAGTTTAATGCTATTACCCGTCAGGAGACGGCTGCTAACGCCCGGTTAAGTGGGCTTGGCTCATTAAAAAGCGCGTTATCAAGTTTCCAAACAGCGGTGCAAAAACTTAAGGACGGCAATTTATTTAAAGCTACTCAGGCCGTTTCTGCGAATACGGCTATCTTTACAACCACAGCCGGGACTGGCGCGGTGCCGGGAAGCCATACTGTGGAAGTAACTCAGTTGGCTAAGTCGAAGCAATCGATTACAACTACCGAATATGCTAATACTGCTTCAGTTGCTACAGCAACAGGGGGTGCTCTTAATTTTACATATCCGGCAGGTTCCACAAAAACAGCGTTTGCCGTAACTATTGGAGCTGGTGCTACATTGGCGAATGTTCGCGATGCGATTAACGGTGCGACGGGTAATAATGGTGTGACAGCCAGTATTATTAATGTGGATTCTACAGTGACACCCGGTACAACCATTTCAAAATTAGTGCTGACATCCAAAGATACGGGGACTGCTAATGCGTTTAGCTTGGCGGTTACGGGCGGCGATGCAGGATTGAATGCTCTTGATACGGCAACCCCCGCAAACTACAGTACAGTGGCCGCTACGGATGCCACGATCAAGGTTGATGGATTAGCGGCGACTCGCAGCACTAATACAATCACCGATGTGCTTCCCGGTGTGACCTTGAATTTGCAATCCGCTGCAGTTGGAACGGTTGTTAATTTGGGCGTTACCTTGGATACAACGGCGATCAGCAAAACGATTACCGATTTTGTAACGGCATTCAATAGCCTTCATTCAACCACCAGTGGATTAGGTAAGTATGCTGGAACTTCAGGTTCGTCAAATGGTTCGCTGTTGGGCAATGCAACATTACGTAACATAAGCAATCAGTTAAGGCAGGATACCAGTAACACTGTAACCTCAGCGACCAGTAGTTATAATTCATTGGCGATGATTGGTATTTCGATTAATAAAGACGGGGTTATGGCATTGGACAGTACCAAGCTTACTACGGCCTTGACCGCCAATCTTTCTGCTGTAAGCGATGTATTCTCATCGACTGATGGCGTTGCTACCCGATTAGATTCAAAATTGACACAGTATTTGCAATCGGGTGGGCCTTTGGACTCGCAACAAACATCACTGAACAAACAATTGACGTCTTTTACTGCAAAGAGAGCTGATGTCCAGAGCCGTATGGACAGTTTGCAGGCAAGCATGATCAAGCAGTTTACAGCAATGGATGTAGTTGTCGGCAAATTGAAGTCGACATCCACGTACCTTGCTCAGGCATTAGCATACTAAAGGAAGGCTGATATGTACCCAAGTGCTTACAAAAGAGGCGTAAATCAATATGCTAATGTGCATAATGAAAGCGGGTTAGCGGATGCTTCGCCGCATTATTTGATACAGATGTTAATGGATGGTTTTTTGGCTAGGGTGAATGCCGCGAAAGGGGCGATGGACCGCTCCGATTTAGAGTTAAAGAGCGTTTATATATCCAGAGCGGTAGCAATAGTCGGCGGCTTAAACGAAGCAGTTGATTTAGAAAAAGGCGGCGAAATTGCAGCCAATCTTAGTCGATTATATAACTATATGACTACTCGTTTATTGCAAGCCAGTCGCGAAAATGACGAAGCAATACTTGATGAAGTCGCCTCGTTAATGAGGGAAATAAAAGGAGCCTGGGATGCCATCAAAAACTGAGGAATACTCTGCTGACCAGCATCCTCAGTTTCAATTGGAAGAGTTGGCTGCACTGTCTAATCAAGTGTCTGAATGTGTTGCCGCAGAGGAATGGGAGCAATTAGCCGTAGTGCTGGATTTGCGGCAGCAATGTTTGGAAAAATTGTTTTCAGGAGCTGTTATGGCGTCCGAGGCTCTAAAATCGATGGCAAGTTCAATTATTGAGGAAGATGCGGTTTTAATTGAAAGAATACAAGAGCAAAAAAAAATACTGGAAAAACAAATAGTCGCTTTCGATAAGGGGCGACAAGCTACACAGGCATACACGTCTGTCGGATAACCCTGCTTTCCCTTTCACATAAAGTTATCAATTTCAATTTAAAGTCTTCAAATAAGTCAGTTGCTTTTTTAAATCGATTGCCGCTTTCGAATCCGGCGTTTTTGTCAGGATATAATCAAACATCAGTTCTGCGGCGTCATAAATCTTATTTTCCATATAAAGTGTTGCCAGTTTTATTTGCCCCAAAGTGTCTTCAGGAAACTGGCTGATATAGTGGTTATAAACATCTATGGCCGCGAATGCGTCGCCTCGTAGGCGGACTATTTCCGCATAGAAGGGCAGGTAAATGGGATTGATCTGGGATAAGCATTGTAGAGACAGGTAAGCGTTAGTATTGTCGACGTCGTTTGTGTTGATGCTGATGGACGCTATTCTTAACAATGCTTCTTGCAGTAATGGAGAGTCTTCGCTATCTATAATATTGTGGTAGGCGGTTATGGCTGTTTCGGTGTCATTTTGCAATTCAGCCAAGTAGCCGTTAAGTAAATAGACATAGGGAGCTGCAGCAGTTTGATCTTGATGCTTATGTAACCCCGATAGCAGGTCTTTTAATTCCTGTGTTTTTTGATGTTTGAACAGTAGGCCTGAGCGTTTTTTCAACATGGGAAAGCTGGCGTGATTTTTTGCTTGCGCCATGTGCCCGGTGTTTTTATTGGATAAGATGGAAGTAAACAGGTTTTCCAGTTCATTAAATTCTGTTTGTACCGACTCCGGAATATTGGCATGGGGATGGTTTTGTCGCCATAATCCGGCTCGACCGAAGCTACGATCTTTGCGCCATTGACCGAATAGTTGAGAGAAGTCCGGTTCGTCGCGAGTTTCCTCTTGGCGTGACTGAGTCCGCTCTACGGCATCGCTGATTAATTTAAGTAGTGCGATTGCGCCGTCACGATAGGCCTCGTAATAGGCATTGCCCATTTTTTTAGCTTCTTCCGCGCTCCAATCTTCATCAGTAAAGGGTTTAGTGATTTTTATAAAGTTACGAATACCGAATCGTTTAACAAGCTTGCTGTATTGGCGATGGTCTCGGTTGAGCTTTTTTTCAATTTTGTCGAGTTTTCTTTTGTCTTTGTAGTTTTCGATGGCGCCCTGAGCGCTATACATACTCTCGTTTATTGTTAAAGCGTCTTTAGCCAGGCGCAAGATAGCGTTTATTTGAAACTGAGCGCGCTTAAGTTCGCCGATGGTTGCCGGGTCGTTATAAGAACGATGGCTTGACGCTGCTATTTGTTTGGCAACAATGGCCGCGACATCGACCGGGTTATCGTCCAGCTGAATATCTGCCAGAGGCATGTAGGTTACATTGTCGACTTTGGCGGCATTGGCGGAAGGATTGATTATTTGACAACCTGTTACGGTAATGGCCTTGGCCTGTATTGCCAGCGTATTGATTGCGGCGACCAAATCGCAGCTGGTTGGCGCCATGAAATCGCCATTGGTTTCTGTCTGTAAGGAGGTCAAGTTAAAGCGGGGGCCGGCAATATGTTCATCGCTGCCGGCGGCATGGGTGTAGCCGTCCCGTGTAAAACAAAGATCGACACCGGCCAGGATAATGCGATTAAAGCCGAATTTATGCGCTACGCTCAAAGCGGTATTGGTGACAGTTGGACCTACCCCGTCAAAATTGGCCTGGTTTAACGTCGATTTCCAGGGAACTTGGCTACCCAAATAGAGACCGGTTCCTCGCCACTGGCTGACTAGGGTCGGAACGGTGTGATAAGAGTAAATAAAAACGGGGCGGTCGCTGAAAGTGAGCATTTCTTTGCTGATGTCGAAGCTTAATTCGGTGGGATCGACGGAGAAAATAAAATCAGGTTCAAGGTTGATATTTTTTAGCTGTCTGGAAATGCGCGAGACTGCAAAAATAATGAGCTGTTGGCGGTGTTTCCGCACCCAGGGCAACGCTTCGTCCAGAGACGGCCCGCCTGCCAGCAACACTGCGGTCTTTCCCTGAAAGGCGTTGGTAAGTAATTTAGCCGGTAATATGTTGTCCGCTAAATTGGCAAGCTGACGTATGGTAAACGCTTCGTTGCCGAGAGACACATTGTAATGCCAATGGCCTTGGGCCAACATTTCGGTAATGTGCCAGCTGAGCTCTGCATAGGCATTGTAATTATCGTCTTCAGCGCAAAGTGAATTAAAGGATCGAACTGAGTTAATATAAAAATAGTCTTGTATTTTAAATAACTTAGCCGATTCTTCCCATTCGTCGAGCGTTACGCAGACTATAGCCGGATCTAATTCTTCAAGCAGTTGATGATTGATCAGCTGTTCAAGCACAGACTCAGGTTCGATAAAAATATATCGGGAGCCGTTAGGTAAGCCTTTTTGTTGCAGGTATAGGGGTAATAAACCGGAATCGGTGCCGATAATGATATTTAGCGAATTAGGTTGAAAGAGTGTGTTGCCGAATTTTGCCTCGAATAGCGCTTGGGAACTGATTTTGCCGAAGCTATCCCGATTAAGGTTGTAAAAGAATTTTTCCCCAAAAACATTGGTTTTAATAGGGCCGACATCATTCGTGGCTATGAAGCTGCTGTTTTCATCCATTGATCTATCGCTAATTCAGTATTTTGATGTTTTTGTAAGGCAATGCGGCGCTGCCAATAAGTATTCTGCAGCACACAAAGCGGGGATTTTTATAATATACACTTTTATAGTCTAACTAAAATTAACTTAATGTGAAGTAATTGATGAAGACTTAATTTTGTCCAAGTAGAATGCAATGGTGCATTGAAGTTATTCAACTTCAGGATTTAATAACGTAGTGAAATAGTTTCATCCGTTGCGTGAATAGTAATAATCAATAATTATGTCTATGCTTCACGGCAATGGCTTGATGCGTAGTTATTTGCAATGAACTTGATAGTTAACCTTAAGAGGATAAAGATGAGCGAATTAATGAAAGGAAATTTTGAAGTCAAGCGCAAACTCGATGTGCCCGATGTGAGCGACGATTCTGCCGATTTCAAAAATGAATTTAAGAAAAAAGCGCTCGAATCCATCGGGGGCAGCATGGTGTTCGTTGAGCGTGAAATGCTCTTCTGGGAAAGCACTGAAAGCGCTGACGGTGAATAATGATGAGTCATCATGGCGTTAGTCCGGAATTTCAGGGGATTATGGATGAGATCACCTCGATTGGGCTCGATTGGCACTCGGAAACATTAGTCGAAAACTCAAAGAGAAATAAGCCGTTTATCGCAAAGTCGATCAAGGATATTGCGTCGCCTCAACAGAAAAAAGCGGAGTCCGCGATTATCATCAGTGCGGGCCCCAGCTTGTATAAAAACAATATATTGGCCCGTATTAAAGACTCTGGATACGAGGGAAGTATCGTTGCGATTGACGGTTCTTATGTGCGTTGTCTCAAGGCCGGATTGATACCTGATTACGTGTTGACGCTGGATCCCCATCCTACACGAATCGTACGCTGGTTCGGCGATCCCGATTTTGAAAGTAACCTGGAAGGGGATGATTATTTTTCAAGACAGGATCTGGATATTGCCTTCCGCAACAATTCAAATGAGGAAAATCGTCGCAATATCGAATTGGTCAACCGGCATGGCAAAGACCAGAAACTGGTTATTTGTTCCTCGGCTCCGATGAATGTGGTTGAGCGCACGGAAGCGGTCGGCTTTGATGCCTATTGGTGGGCGCCGTTGGTGGATAACCCAGGAAGCCCTGGAAGTTTGACCAGAGCCATGGTTAACGAAACAAAGTTGCCTGCGATGAATACCGGTGGCACTGTAGGGACGGCGGCATGGGTGTTTGCCTTGACGGCGCTGAAAATCCCCAGAATCGCCGTTGTGGGCATGGATCTTGGTTATTACAAGGCCGATACCGGTTATCAATTAACCCAAACCTACGGCCCTCTTAAAGACAAGGTAGGCGAAGATAATCTCAAAGACGTTTTCCCCGAATTTACCTACCCGGATACCGATGAGGTTTTTTATACCGATCCGACCTATTATTGGTATCGATGCAATATTTTGGACTTGCTCGCCGCCTCTAAATCCACGCTGTATAACTGCACCGGGGGAGGTACTTTGTTCGGGGATGGTGTGGTATGTGTTGGAATTGATGAGTTCTGTGCGGGTTTTTAGAGATAGAGTTGATGGCGAAAATACTTTTTGTAAATCCAGTGGTGCGTGAAGAAGATGTCCCACGGCATATCCCTTACGGCATCGCGTTGCTGGCGGCTATTGCCATGAATAACGGCCATTTGGTTCAAATTTATGATGCCAATGCGTGGCGCAAGGGTTTTGGCGTTTTGCCGGATGTCTACTTGGCCGATGACTGGGATGTAATTGCCATCGGCGGCCTTACAACGACCTACAGTTTTATCAAAGAAGCCTGCCGGATTGCCAAGGAGGTTGCTCCCGATGCCTTCCTGGTTGCGGGCGGCGGCTTTTTGACGAGCATGCCTCAGGATATTATGGAATGGATACCGCAGATCGATCTTGGCATTGTCGGCGAAGCTTTCGTCACATGGACGGAAGTTCTGGATAAGATCGACAACAAAGATATGGATTTTAGCGCCACGTTAGGCGTGATATGCCGGGATGGCGACGGCAAGCCGATCCTGAATAATACACGACCGATTATTCGTGATCTGGATACGCTACCCGCTCCTGCGTGGGATTTGTTTCCTCTTGAAGAGGTGTATTTCAAGAATTCCGCGTCACTTTTTAGTGAGGATGCCTACCGTATCAAACGGCGCATCGATATTAACGCGAGTTACGGATGCAGCTTGATATGCCGCTATTGCTGGCACTTGGGTACGACAGGCGACATGCTTATTGAAAAGGACAGTAACGGCAACAACGATGTTGTGTTCACCTACGGGCGCAATATTCGCTATCACTCGCCCGACTATATTATCGATATGGTCAAGGAGCTGAAAAAAAACTTCAACATTGATTTCGTCAATTTTCTGGACGAAAACTTGATGACAATGGATGCTTCAAGCAAGCGTACATGGCTGAAGGAGATTTGCGAGAAATGGATCGCCGCTGGTCTTCAGCCTTCCTCGCGGCGTCCGGGCGGGAAAGCCGCTGCTCCGGGAGAAGAACCCGGCGTTTATTGGAGCGGAACCAGTCATGCGTCGCTGCACCGGCCTGAAATCCTGAAGCTTATGTACGAAGCGGGTTGTACGCATCTGGTTTACGGTTTGGAGTCATTCGATCCCGGCATTCTTAAAAATCTTGGCAAGGGCACGACAGCGCAAAAGAATATCGATTCCGTAGGGGAATGCATGCGCTCTGGAATTATGCCGATTCCCAATATTATTATCGGCTTCCCGGAGGAGGATTTTCAGAGTGTTCGTAACACGATCAACGCATTGATCAAGCTTGGCATTCATGCGCGCCCGCATTTTGCCACGGCCTATCCTGGGTCTGAGTGGTATTACACCTATAAGGAGTCGATAAAAGAACAGTATGATGGCGATTTGGAGCGGTATGTGGCCGATTTGGGCGATGCCACGAAGATAACAGCAGTTATTTCCCATAATTTTACCGGCTTGGAGTTGCTAGGCTTGCAAGAAATAGTCGCGCAAAGGAATCTTCGCGTACTTGATCAAGCCGAGAAGTACTGGGGGCGCCCCGGAGCAACCAACGTCGCGGCTCCCAAAGAGTCCTTCAACTTTCGGCGTAAGAAAATAGACGGTCCCATTGCCGGTTCCAAATAAAATTTAGGCAGGCCGAGGATAGGTTTTTTGGTATTTTGGACGCACTGGATTGTTGGAGAGCATTAAAATCTATTGGGCCATGAGGGTAGCAGACCCTCAGCCTATGAGCGTTACCCGCTTGACTGGATTAGTAACGCTGTTTTGTCTAAAGCCATCAGCGCATTTTTAATTATTGCCATACCCTTGTCATTGCTCACTGTGGCTTCGACAATCAGCCTTGAGCTGATGCATAAACGCAAGGCGCTTACCGCTATGCCGTTACGGGTGCCGCAGGCAACGGGCTGGCCAAGTTGGTAGCGTATTGACGACTGCATGGATGCAGGAGGTAGAGCAATGCATGGAGCAATTGCCGATGACTGCATAGATGCGTCCGACAGTCGTTGATAAACATGCCGGGTCTCTTCGCGACTTAACGGTATCCGTCCGACAGGCAGGGGATGATAAAGCAGAAAAGGAAAGATGGTTTGGAGATGATCCCAGCTATTTGCCTCTACTAAGGGGCGACGGTCGAGCAGAGGTACGGGCAAGGGTTCGAAGTGCGGGTCGGATAGCAGGCGTTGATGGATCGCTCCCGCAAAGTTTAGCAGGAAGTCGATGGTGGCTGTTTGCGGCGCCATCCGAAATCTGCGCAGTTCTTCCAAAGCCACTTCACAGCGCAACAGCAGTCCGAAATTGGCGTCATGATTCAGAGATCCAGCCCCGGCCCAGTTGATCGGCCAATTTGCTCTGGCTGGACACGTCAACAAACCGCGTGGCAATGCGCGCTTTTGCAGGCGCTCCGCTACTGTCGAAGGCAGCAGTAGTGCAGCGGAAAAAGACGGGGCGGTAAGAAATTTCGATCCGGTCAGCGCGACCATGAAGCCCTGCTCCAGATAGGCACGTAACGTCGGCATCGCGATGCGGAACTGGCAGGCGTCGACCAGTACCTCAATGTTATCGGGAAAGCGATGGTGTAGCGCCATGACGCAGGCGGGGCTCGGCGCGATTAATCCGGTTTTGGATTGATCGACAAGAATCAGCAGGACTCGCCGATCCGATGCAGCGGCTTTGCTTGCCAAGGCTTCTACCTCGGCATCGATTTTAGCCAACGGTCTGGACGTCCCATCCTCCAGTCGAATGGGTACTTGCACCACTTCGACGGCATTATTGACGGTGAATGAGTTTTCGTCACGATCTTGCTTATCCGCTAGGGCTGAGGCCACTCCGCTTCCGGTTTCATTAGCCTCCACCATTATTATCAACGCCGGTATCGACACGCCGCTGCCCGTATATTGAGCGGCAATGGCATGTGCGTCGGTACCTGAGGCGGCGAATATAAGCTCCAGCCCGGTAATGTCGGACAGCCCGCATAATTGCAGCCATTCCAAGCGAATCCGCTGGATTTCGAGGGCATAGGCGGCAGAGTGTGATTCGGCGCTGATGGCTTCCAGTAATTTCTGGCGTAGCCGATTTGCGGCGGCGAATCCTTCCGTGGAAATAACGGAAGCCGTAGAGGAGCCGAATGCCAGTATCTGGGCGTCGGGAAGCGGTTGGCAGCCGTATTTGTTCAGTCCGCTGAGCGGATCGAGCGCGAGGCGGGCATCGCCGCCTGCCAGCAGGAGTTGCTCGGTGGATGGCAGGCGGTCGGGTATTGGGGGATGTTTTTCCACAATATTTAAGCAGAGTCGCGCTGCATGGCGTCCTGTAACATCTGGCGAAAGGCGTCGAATACTTTGTTCATCTGCGGTTGTTTGTAGGGGAAGACATCGATCGGATCGATGGCATGGACAATCATGCAGCTGTCAACCTCGAAAATCAGCAATTTGCCGTCAGCGGTTTCGCCGCAATCGATGCCCAGATAATCCAGTCCAACCCGTTCGTTGATGGCGCGGAAGGCTTCGGCGTGTTTACGGGCAAAGGCGTTGTCGAAATCGATCATAAAGCGCTCTTCTTCGGCGCGTTTTTCGGCGCTTTCGGTCATGCCGGCATTCAGGTAATGGATCATCCAGTGCTCGGATATGCCTACATGACAGACAAAGGGCTTGCCATGGATCAGGACGATGCGATATTTTCTGAACAAGCCATCCTGCCGACGATAGTCGACAAAACGGGATACATAGAATTCATTGTTGGGCATGTTTTGCAGATAGCTAACCAGAGCGCCAGTATTATCTATTTTGTCCAAGTCTTTCCCGGCGTGGGAATCGACGGGACGGATAATGATCGGGAATGCGCCGTCTTCAAGAATGTCGGTGAGTGGCCGATTTTTATCGGCGACTTGTTCCAGCGTCTGCCGGGCTATGCGCACCGTGACCGGCATTTCCACGCCCGGAGCGGATTTTAGCAATGTGCAAGCCTCATTGCGCGACAGTAAGGCAATGCGATCCGGCCTGTTAAGTACCGGGCGCGGCCATGAGGCTATGGCGGTATCGATCTCTTTCAATAACGGCATATTCTGGTCGGATTGGGCAATGGCAACGAATAGCACATCGTGATCCGGGAGATTGGCCGGTAACGGCAAGTCCTGGGTCACATAGACTATATCGAGGGCAACATCGGAGTCTTCCAGCAGGAATTCCAGAGGCGTATTTGCCATTAAATCGCCCGGTCCCATGATTGCAAGCAGCCGGATATTAACTTGGCCGGTCGCAGTGGGCGGAGCGTATATTTGCTGACTTTCGATGGCCTGGGCTTGCATGGTCAAGGCTAATTCGCGATTACCCCTGAGTTGTAAAACCGTGGATAAATCCATTAAGGCATGGCCGCCGGTATCGGTTTCGGCGCGTTCGATTAATTGCGTGCCCAAGGGGGTAAGGTCGCAGTCGGAGTAGGCCATTCGCATCAGCTTTGCCAGGCCGAGCAGCGGTTCGGTAAGTTTGTTGGTATGCATTCGTTTTTCCTAAGGTTGCGCCTGTGGGGTATTTTTGGAGGCAATTTTACCCAGTTCGAGCGTGGCATTGATCAAGGCGTCAATGTCGTTTGTGGTGGTGCGATGATTAACGATGGCGGCTCGAATGGCTAGCTGTCCGTTGAGAGTCGTCGTTGAGGGTGCGGCAATTCCTGATTCCTGTAGCGCGATCACAATGTCGGCATTGACCCGGTTGGCGTCGGCGCTACGATAGCGGAAGCAGACGATATTCAAGGCAACGGGCGCAAGCAGTTCCAGCAGCGGTTCGGCTTCGATACGCCGCTTCATGTGTTGGGCCAGGGTGCAGGTATTTGAGATAACGCGGCCTAATTTTTCCGCGCCGTAAACTTTTAGGGTGAACCATGTTTTGAGTGCCCTAAAGCCGCGTGAAAGATCGGGGCCGAAGTCGCACGGCCACGGCGAACCTGCCGCCATGCCCCGGGATTCCCGTTTCAGGTAATCGGCGGGCGAGGCGAAGGCGCTTTGATGCAGCTCACCGTCTCGCACTAATATAAATCCCGCGTCGTAAGGAACTTGTCCCCATTTATGGAAATCAAAGGCAATGGAATCGGCGCGTTCGATGCCTTGCAAGCGCGGTGCAATATCCGGCGCCAGCATGGCCAGCGCGCCGTATGCGCCGTCGACGTGGAACCAGATGTTTTCTCGTTCGCAAAGCTCGGCAATAGAATGAAGGTTATCAATGGCGCCTACACCTACGGTACCTACCGTTCCGGCAATGAAAAACGGCGTCATTCCTGCCTTTCGGTCTTCGGCGACGGCAAGCTCAAGCGCCGCTATATCCATTTGGTGTTGCTCATCGACGGGTATCGTGCGTAGGGCGTTGCTGCCGAAACCGGCAATATCCATGGCCTGGACAATGCTGACATGGGCGCTGGCCGAGGTGTAGGCAACCAACTGCCGATTGCCGGCAGTAATGCCCTCATGGCGGACGCCGACGCCTAACAGGGCGGTGCGTGCGATCAAGACGCCAATCAGGTTGGCCATTGACGTTCCGGTTACAAACAGGCCGCTGGCGGTTTCCGGGAAATTAAACAATTCCCGAGTCCACTGCACGACCTGTCGTTCGATTTCTATCGGAGCCTGATCGCGTCCGCCAAGATTGGCGTTTAGTCCTGCCGCCAACATTTCAGCCAGCATTCCGACCGGGGTTCCTCCTCCATGAACCCAGCCCATAAAACCGGGATGGACGTTGCCTAAGGCGTAGGGGAGCACATCTTTCATGAATAGTTGATGCGCGCTTTCGAGATCATGTTGTCCGTCATCCAATGCTTGCCGAAATGAAAGTCGTACTTCTTCAGGCATCGGCTGCCAGACCGGTTGGTCGCGCTGATGTTCAAGGTAGTCCATCATGTCGTCCAGCATTCGATGGCCTTGCAACCGAAAGGCATTCCAGTCGGACGGATCCAGTGTGTTTTTAGAGGTTTCCAGCATCGTTATTCAGGACCAAAATACTTCAAAGCTTTGCTGAAAAATTACGTAAGTATCGGGAGTTGCGTGTAAATAGCGTAATAATGAATTCAAGGGTAAGCTAGTCCTGATTTTGATTTAATATGTGAGGAAGTGTTTTATGGTTTGATAAAAAGACAATTAATCACTTGGTTTATATTAAGTTAAAGTATTGTATAGGCGGGACGATAATACCTTAGGACGTTTAAATTTTGGAGGTTTTTATGATAAGTTCAGTAGGTGGTTCAAACACGCCGGGATTAGCAACGGCTCTTATGAAAGAGAAGACAGCGATGCAAGATGTGGCGGTGGCTGTAGTCAAGAAAGGCCAGGATATTGAAAGAGCTCAAGGGGAGTCGGCTTTAAAATTAATAGATTCGGCTACTGGCGTAGCGAGTCCCGGTCGAATTGATGTGCATGCGTAAGGCACAGGTTCGAGTCGAGAAAACTTCATAATAATGAAGTTGATAAAAAAAGAGCGACTTAGAGTCGCTCTTTTTTTTATCAGGTCTTCTTTAAAATTAATTCAAGCACCAGTTTGCTGCCAAAGTAAGCCAGCAGTAGCAAAACAAAGCCGGTTAAAGTCCAGCGGACTGCGGTTTTTCCTCGCCATCCGTAACGCAATCGGCCTATTAACAGGCTGGAAAAAATGATCCAGGCGATAATCGATAAAACAGTTTTGTGCGCTAAATGCTGTGCAAATAAATCTTCAATAAAAATAAAGCCGCTGATCAATGAAATGGTCAGGAAAAAAAGCCCTGTGCCAAGCATTTGAAATAACAATGATTCCATGGTTTGCAAGGAAGGCAATGACTGGATCAAGCGTTTGGGCGGATGGCTTTTAAGTTGCTGGTCTTGAATGGCGAGCAACACGGCTTGCAGGGCGGCAATGTTTAGCAGGCTGAACGCGATAATCGAGGTTAATATGTGGACACTCATCTGCCAATTGTGGGTGTGCAGTAGATGCGGTTTTTCGGGCAGGTTCAGCTCCAGCGCCAGCATGATGGCGGCAATGGGGAAAATGACGATGCCCAGTTTTTCGACAGGTTTGGTCAGTGTCGCCATGAGCAGGAGCAGGGCGACAATCAGTGAAATCAGGGATGCTGTGCTGATAAAGCTAAAGTTGAAGCTGTTGTTTTGCTGGAAAGCGATGGCGGTATATGAAAGGTGGGCGCATGCTGCTGCCCAGGCCAGATAAAGCGGTGTGTGCTGTCTCCTGTTCTGATGCGTGTCTCGGGCAATAAACAGCGTGCTTGCCAGATAAGTACAAATTGAAAAGGTAGCGAGAATGGTGTTCATTAGAATCGTTTTATTGGTATGTGAACAATAGATAACGTGTGGACTTATTGCCGGTATGGATGTGGGTGAGCGGCGTCAGCTTCCGCATAAGGCTATAAGTCGCTTCCCCGGCGCACCACAAATTCCCTTGAGTTTAATGCAAAGGCCTTAATGGCTATGTTAATATATCCTATTAAATAGTCCTAACGCATTTGTGTTAGTGAATGGTTTCCTTAAGATTTAATAAAGACACTGATATGTTTGATAATTTAACCGATCGATTAAGTAGCACGCTTAAAAAAATTAAAGGTCAGGGGCGCTTGACTGAAGACAATATCAAGGACACCCTGCGCGAAGTGCGTATGGCTTTACTTGAGGCTGATGTCGCTTTGCCGGTGGTTACGGACTTTATTGAGCGTATCAAAATAGGCGCGTTAGGGCAGGAGGTTCAGTCCAGTCTTTCGCCCGGCCAGTCGCTGATTAAGCTGGTTCAGGCTGAGCTGGTTGCCGTGATGGGCGAGGCAAACGAAAAGCTGAATCTTAATGCTGTTCCGCCTGCGATCATCTTAATGGCCGGTTTGCAGGGGGCAGGTAAAACCACGACGGTCGCCAAATTAGGTCGCTGGCTGAAAGAAAATCAAAAGAAAAAAGTCGGCGTAGTCAGTGCCGACGTTTATCGTCCGGCGGCTATTAAGCAGTTGCAGATGCTTGCAAATGAGCTGTCTTTGGATTTTTTTGAAAGTGACATTTCACAAAAGCCAGTTGATATTGCTAAAAATGCCATTGAAGCGGCGAAGAAAAAATTTCTTGATGTAATTATTATCGATACCGCCGGTCGTCTTCATATTGATGATGAAATGATGGGCGAGATTAAAGAATTGCATGCGGCAATCAATCCTGTCGAAACCTTGTTTGTTGTTGATAGCATGACCGGGCAGGATGCTGCGATTACTGCAAAAGCCTTTAATGATGCCTTGCCGTTGACCGGGATTATCCTGACCAAGGCAGATGGCGATGCGCGAGGCGGTGCGGCGTTGTCTATACGTCACATTACCGGCAAGCCGATCAAGTTCATCGGTATGGGCGAGAAAACCGATGCTTTGGAGCCCTTCTATCCCGACCGTATCGCGTCCCGTATTTTGGGTATGGGCGATGTGCTGGGCTTGATTGAAGAGATCGAGCAGAAAGTTGATAAGGAGAAGGCTGAGAAGCTTGTCAAAAAACTGCAAAAAGGCAAGGCATTTGATCTGGAAGATTTTCGTGAGCAATTGCAGCAAATGCAGAATATGGGCGGGGTCGGTTCAATGCTGGATAAATTGCCGGGCATGAGCAGCATTCCTCAGGAAATGAAAGATAAGGTTAATGACAAGGAATTATCGCGCCAGATTGCGGTGATTAATTCCATGACCATGAAAGAAAGGCGTTATCCTGATTTGATTAAAGGCAACCGGAAGAAGCGTATCGCTGACGGTTGCGGGCAGCAGTTATCGGATGTTAATCGCATCTTGAAGCAGTTTATGATGATGCAGAAGATGATGAAACGCTTCAAAGCGGGCAATATGGCGAATATGATGCGGGGCATAAAAAATAATGTGCGCGGCATGGGTATGAGAAGGTAATTATTGTTGCGTTAATGACGACTTATTCGATGGCTAAAGTGAATGAACTTGATGGGATGTGCGTTGTTCTTTACTTATAGAAAAAATTGAGTAAAATAAGTCGATTAAATTTTGACTAAATGTTTTTGAGGAACTTAGATGGTAACTATTCGTCTTTCTAGAGGCGGCGCGAAAAATCGTCCTTTCTATCACGTTGTTGTAACCGATAGCAGAAGCGGCCGTGACGGTCGTTATATTGAACGTCTTGGTTTTTTTAACCCCTTGGCGCGCGGCAATGAAGAAAAATTGCGTTTAGATTGTGACCGTGTTGATCATTGGAAAGCCAATGGCGCACAACCTTCTGATCGCGTTGCAAAATTGATTAAAGACGCACGTAAAGCGGCGGCATAAACTGAGTTGTCAGAGCAACAGCATATAAGCGTTGGAAAGATTTCCGGCGTTTTTGGCATAAAAGGATGGGTTAAGGTATTTTCCTTCACTGATCCGAGGGAAAATATTTTAACCTATTCTCCTTGGTTGTTGAAAAAAGGCGACGAGACAAAAACAGTTAATGTTGTTGACGGACAGCTACAGGGTAAGACGATAGTCGCTCAGCTGACCGACGTTAATGATAGGGATCAAGCAGCAAGCCTGATGGGCTGGGATATTTTTATAACCCAAGATCAGTTGCCCAAAGCGGCTAAAGGTGAGTATTACTGGTCCGAGTTGATCGGTTTGAATGTTGAAACCATTGATGGTGTTCAGTTAGGCGTGGTTGATAGCCTTCTGGAAACAGGCGCTAACGATGTGATCATTGTCCAGGGCGAGCGAGAGCGGGTCATTCCGTTTTTACAGGGACAAACGATAATTAATGTTGATCTGGATGCCGGTAAAATTGTTGTCGATTGGGATCCTGAGTTTTAATTAACAGCATGCGTTTTGACGTTGTAACATTATTCCCGGAAATGGTGGCAACGGCTGCGAGTAACGGTGTAACGGGAAGAGCAATCGAACGCAAGATAGTCAGTTTGTCGGTATGGAACCCTCGGGATTATACCCACGACAGACATAGAACTGTTGACGATCGTCCTTATGGTGGCGGCCCAGGCATGGTCATGAAGTATCAGCCGTTGCATGATGCGGTTAGTGATGCCAAGAAGGCGGGCGCTGGGACCAGCAAAGTGGTTTATTTGAGTCCGCAAGGCAAGCCGATTACACAGGCTTTGTTAGCCGAAGCTTGTAAAGTATCGCAATTGATTTTAGTTGCGGGGCGTTACGAGGGCATTGATGAGCGCTTTGTCGAGTTGGATTGCGATGATGAATGGTCTATCGGTGACTATGTTATCAGTGGCGGCGAGCTTGCAGCATTGGTAGTCATTGATGCGGTGACCCGGTTGCTGCCGGGTGTGCTTGGTGATGAGGATTCAGCCCGGCAGGACTCTCACAGCGATGGTTTACTGGATTGTCCGCACTTTACCAGGCCTGAACAGATTGAAGGACATTCGGTGCCGGAGGTTTTATTAGGTGGCAACCATGCGGATATAGACCGTTGGCGAATGAAGCAGGCTTTGGGAAGAACCTGGCAGAGACGACCGGATTTGTTGGAAAAAAAGAATTTGAGTACAGAGCAGGAAAATTTGCTTAGAGAATTTATTGTGGAGTTGGTTTAAATTAAGGTGTGGTAATGAGCAATATTATTGATGAATTGGAAGCGGAACAACTGAGACAGATTCCTGACTTTGGTCCAGGTGACACAGTTGTTGTACAAGTTAAGGTAAAAGAAGGCGAGCGTGAAAGAATTCAGGCTTTTGAAGGTATCGTAATTGCAAAACGTAATCGCGGATTAAACTCAGCTTTCACAGTAAGAAAAATTTCTCACGGTACCGGTGTTGAGCGTGTTTTTCAGACTCACAGCCCTATCATTAGCGAGATCAACGTTAAGCGTCGCGGCGATGTACGTCGTGCCAAGTTGTATTACTTGCGTGACCTGACTGGTAAAGCAGCGCGTATTAAAGAAAAACTTTAATCAAGCTGGTTTACGTGAAATAAAAAAGGCAGCTTAAGCTGCCTTTTTTTATGGCTAATGATTTAGTTTTACTTGGTCAGGTTATGTGTGGGCTCGTCATACCCGCGGGGAGCGGGTATCCGGTGTCATGGATGGTAAGCCGGAATCCATTCATGGAGCCTAGATTCCGGCAATCCCTGCCGGAATGACGATCTGGATGCGTAATCATGAAATCTGACAAAGTAGGGTTAGTCTAGTTGCATTTTTGCACTTAGAATTGTAAATTTCTTTATTGCTTGTCTCTTTGCCCAATAATTAACATCAGTTAGGACTTGTTTAATGCCATTTATAATAGAGTGGGTGGAAAACTGCTCGGGAGCCGAGGATGTTGTAAGGCTTCAGACCCCTGCTGGACTGTTTGTTTTAACTAGTCAACAAGGCGTGGTTATTAAAACAGACTGGGAGGCGGGCGATTGTCGGGATCAGCTCGATGAGCACGAATTAAACCTCTATTGGCAGAATCCCGATAAACTTATTAACATCAAGCTGCTAAAACAAGGCAGTATTTACAGAAACCAGGTCTGGACTGCGCTTTGCCAGATACCCTTTGGCGAAACCATGACTTATTCTGCATTGGCCAAGAAAATAGGTTCATCAGCGCGGGCAGTCGGCAACGCGTGCAGGGATAATCCTTATGCTTTATTTATTCCCTGTCACCGGGTGGTTTCCGTTTCCGGCATGGGCGGTTATTGCGGGCAAACCGAAGGTGATTTAATGGCAATAAAATACAAATTACTGGAATTTGAAGCCAGCCATAAAAAATGAATGCAACCGTTTTAATCGACCAATTTCTCGATGCAGTTTGGGTAGAGCAGGGCTTGAGCGAAAATACACTTTCGGCTTACGGCAGCGATTTGAGGATTTTTGCCAAATGGCTGAAGGATAAGCCGATACTGGAAGTGGATGGGGGGCAGCTGTCAGACTTTCTTGAAGGACGCCATAAAGAAGGCATAGGCAACCGGTCTACTGCGCGCATCCTGTCCAGTCTGCGCCGCTTCTACGGTTATTACATCCGGGAAAACAGCATCAAAGTCGATCCGACCGCCTTGATAGAATCGCCCCATATCGGCCAGCCGTTACCCAAATCGTTATCTGAATTAGATGTCGAGTTGTTGCTGGACGCGCCTGAAGTCACCAATGCTCTGGGTTTCAGGGATAGAACCATGCTGGAAATGCTCTATGCCACGGGACTTAGGGTATCGGAACTGGTCAATTTAAAGTTTGAACAGATCAGCTTTAGGCAAGGCGTGGTCAGGATTATCGGCAAAGGCAACAAAGAACGCTTGGTGCCGGTTGGCGAAGTGGCCATGGGCTGGCTGGAAGAATATATGGTCCAGGCCAGAAAGACTATTCTTGGTGAGCGGCAATGCGATTACCTGTTTGTCACCAACCGGGCGGACAGCATGACAAGGCAGGCTTTTTGGCATATTATCAAGCGTCACGCGAAAAAAGCTCAAATTAACAAGGAGTTGTCGCCGCATACCTTAAGACACGCGTTCGCCACGCATTTGTTAAACCATGGCGCGGATTTGCGGGTCGTGCAGTTATTGCTCGGGCATTCGGATTTATCGACCACGCAAATCTACACCCATATTGCCCGTGAAAGACTCAAAGAATTACACTCAAAATATCATCCAAGAGGATAAAAGATGGCTCAAAATATTCACCCGACCGCCTATATAGCAGAGGATGTATCGCTGGGAGACAATGTTACGGTAGGGCCTTTTGCCGTTATTGAAACAGGCGCCCAATTGGGTGCTAACTGTCAGGTGGGCGCTCATGCCGTGGTGCATAGCTATGTGAAAATGGGTGACGGCAATATTTTACACCCCCACGCCGTATTGGGCGGATTACCGCAAGATACCGGCTTTAAAGCCGAAACGGTTTCCTGGCTGATTTGCGGCGATAACAATGTCTTTAGAGAGGGCTTTACGGCACACCGAGCCTCTAAGGAAAACGGCGAAACGCGCATCGGCTCAGGTTGTTTTTTTATGAACAACAGTCATGTTGCGCATGATTGCACGGTCGGGAATAACACCATATTTGCCAATAATGTCGCGATTGGCGGGCATGTTGAAGTCGGCAATAATGTTTTCATCGGCGGTGCGGTGGTTGCGCACCAGTTTTGCAGAATCGGCTCGTACGCGATAGTGCAGGGCACAACCGGTCTTAATATGGATGTCATTCCCTTTATGCTGATTGGCGGACGCCCCGCCCGGCATTACAAGTTAAACACCGTAGGTTTAAGACGCGCAGGCATTACCGGCGAGCGCTATAAAGTGTTGTCGGCGGCATTTCGCCTGTTAAAGAACAAACAAAGCCTGGATGGTTTGGAAGAAACCGAAGAATTAAAACAATTGAAAGACTGGTTGGCTGTTAAGTCCAAACGCGGCTTGCACGGGTTTGTTGATGTGTCGAGCTAGCTTGCTATCATTAAAATAATTGTTGTGTTTTGTTCCCATGCTTCGGCCTCATCTTTATACATAAATAGTTAAACGCGCGTCATCCCGGCAGGGATTGCCGGGATCCAGAACACAGGGATGTGAAACTTTGCGTTACTCAAGTATTTGTGGAACCGTCAAGCTACCCTTGACTGATTTATAAAAATGAGTGCTTCGGCGTGGGAGCGTCGATCATTGCGTCCGCAGATTGAATTTATACTGAAAAATCAACCTTGTCCGGCTTAACCCTCCGGTATCTGGTATCATTACCATTCGAATTACGGCACTTCGCCGCCATTCACGTCAATATAAAGAGTCCTTAGTGAGTACTGCCAAATTTTCATCCCTAGCTTTAAAACCCGCCTTGCTTGAAAACATTGAATCCCTGGGTTACACCCACTTAACGCCCATTCAAGCGGAGAGTTTGCCGCATATTCTTGAAGGCAGGGATGTGATTGCGCAAGCTAAAACCGGCAGCGGTAAAACAGCCGCGTTTGGTATCGGCCTGTTATCCAAGTTGGACCTGAACAGTTTTAGAGTCCAGGCGATGGTTGTTTGCCCAACTCGCGAACTTGCCGATCAGGTCTGCAAGGAGATTCGACGCTTGGCCCGCTTTACGCAAAATATCAAGGTGCTGACCTTGTGCGGCGGCGTGCCTTTTGGGCCGCAGCGGGGTTCGTTGGAACATGGCGTTCATGTGGTGGTCGGTACGCCGGGACGATTGCAGGAACATCTGGGCAAACGCAGTTTACGCTTGAGCAACCTCAAGGTGCTGGTGTTGGATGAGGCCGACCGGATGCTGGATATGGGCTTTGAAGAGGCCATTACTGACGTGATTTCATACGCACCGACGCATCGGCAAACGCTGCTTTTTTCAGCAACTTATACCGATCCTATTCGGGAAATAAGTCAGAAGTTCCAGTTTAAGCCGGTTTCCGTCAGTATTGAAACCAGTCATCACGACAGCGATATTGAACAGCGTTTTTATCAGGTGGAAAAGTCGAAAAGGACGAACGCACTGGGTTATCTTTTATCGTACTATCGGCCTGAATCGACCGTGGTGTTTTGCAATACCAAAAGAGATTGTCAGGATGTGGCGAGTTCGCTTGAAAACAGCGGTTTTACCGTCCAGGCGCTGCATGGCGATTTGGAGCAAAAGGATCGGGACCAGGTATTGGTGCGATTTTCCAATAAGAGCTGCTCCGTTCTGGTTGCCACCGACGTCGCTGCGCGGGGTCTGGATATCAAGGACATGCAGGCGGTGATTAATTATGACTTACCGTGGGACCCCGAGATCTACGTACACAGAATCGGGCGTACCGGTCGCGCCGGTAAAAAAGGCCTGGCGTTAAGTTTATGCACGGAGCAGGAATTAAACCGGGTTAAAGCTATTGAGGAGTATCAAGCTATTCCCGCCAAGTGGGACGAAGTGGCGCCTTTTCAAATGAGTCATGAGCAGCGCTTTGAGCCGCCGATGGTGACCTTGTGGATAGATGGCGGGCGCAAAAATAAAGTGCGTCCTGGGGATATATTGGGCGCTTTAACCGGTGACGCCGGAATCGCAGGCAGTGAAGTAGGCAAAATTGATATTTTTGATGCTCATTCTTACGTGGCTATCAGGCGCGACAGTGTTGATAAAGCCCTGGCTTGCTTGAGAAACGGCAAAATAAAAGGTCGCAATTTTAATGTCCGTAAATCCCAATGGGGGTGAGGTTGTTGGACAGCACTGTCGCCCTCTTGTACCCTTGAGTAATCGCGGCCTTGTATGATTAATGAGTAGGGTCTAAAGAATCGTCTGAGTTATGGGGATTTACGATCCCCATAACTCAGACTCATTTGCCTGCGGGAAAATATTTCGCCCTGATTGATAGAGGTTTCACTATCAATTCAAGGCTTAATATGTAAAAATTTAGATCCTAGTAATCATGTTGATGTTTTTCATGGAATGAAAGTAATTATTAAGTCTGATTTAGAAGAAGCACTAAAACTTTGTAAAGGTGCGTTTTTATCCGCAGCCGGTTTCAGTCTGCTCATCAATTTTTTGATGATCACGCCATCTATCTACATGCTACAGGTATATGACCGTGTAGTTGCCACAGGTAATAAATCAACTTTATTGATGTTGACATTGATAGTGATCGTGCTGTTTATCACTATGGCCGCCCTGGAATGGGTGCGCTCACAAATCCTGGTCAGAGTCAGTAGTCGCTTGGAAATGCTGTTAAATCAGCGACTATTTCAAGTGGCTTTTAAGCAATCGCTGTATTCCGGCGGACAGCGGGCAACAACCCAGCCGCTAGATGATTTGACAGGCTTGCGCCAGTTTCTGACCGGCAGTGGCTTGTTCGCCTTTTTTGATGTGCCGTGGATGCCTGTGTACTTGGCGCTACTATTCATATTTCATCCGTGGTATGGCTGGTTTTCAGTATTTACCGCCATCTTGTTGTGTATTGTTGCCGCCGCTACTGAAAAGGCCACCACCAAAATACTCAGTGAAGCCAATAATATCGCCATGGCGACGCGGGGCGCTCTTGGCAGAAATCTCAGAAACGCCGAAGTTATTGAGTCGATGGGTATGCTAGGCAAAATAAGGCAGCGCTGGATGATTGGCGCGGTTAAAGTTTTGGATCTACAGGCGGTTGCCAGCTCGCGTGCTGGCTTGTTAACGGCACTATCCAAAGTTATCCGCCTTTCTTCGCAATCCCTGATTTTAGGTTTGGGAGCCTATTTGGTGATCGAGCGTGAAGTCTCGCCCGGTTTAATGATTGCCGGCTCCATTCTAATGGGTAGGGCAATGGCTCCGATTGATCTTATTATCGGTACGTGGAAAGGATTTATCACTGCCCGCGACCAATACCAACGTCTTAATAGCATCCTGCGGCAAATTCCAGCCGATAAAGAACACATGTTACTTCCCGATCCGCAAGGCCGTATTCAGTTGGAAAATGCTGTGGTTGTTCCGCCAGGCAGCAGATTGCCGGTGATCAAAGGCATCAATCTGGTGATTGAGAAGGGCGATATTGTCGGTGTCATAGGTCCCAGCGGTGCAGGAAAATCCACCCTGGCGCGGGCGATATTGGGTATTTGGCCTACCGCCAATGGCGCCATACGTTTGGATGGTGCAGAAGTCTTCAATTGGGATCGGGAACATCTCGGCAGCTTTATCGGCTATTTGCCGCAAGATATTGAACTGTTTGAAGGCACTATTAGCGAAAATATTGCCCGTTTTGGCGACATCGATCCCGAACAAGTCGTTACAGCCGCGAAAATGGCCGATGTTCACGAGCTCATCTTACGATTCCTCGAAGGTTACGATACCGTTATCGACGCCAGTGGAGGCAACTTATCGGGTGGTCAGCGACAACGCATCGGATTGGCGCGAGCGCTCTATGGCAACCCTGTGCTGGTGGTGCTTGACGAGCCCAACTCCAATCTCGACGAGCAAGGCGAAGCCGCTTTGGAAAAAGCGCTGCTACAACTCAAGCAAAAACAATCCACCGTACTCATCATTACCCATCGCAATAGCGTGTTGTCGAAAGTGGATAAGCTCTTGATCCTCAAAGATGGCGCGCTAGCCGTTTACGGGCCAAGAGAGCAAATCGTCGCTCACTTGCAGCAACAGAAACAAGCGGCCATGTTCATCCCGCAACCCGTATAACATAAAGTATTATGGCAGAAAAACCCGCAGTGAATAACACCATCCCCTCAGCCTTGCATACCAATGATCAACCAATTCGTAACATCGGCTCAGCAATAGTCTTTGTAACCTTTGGGATTTTTGGCGTTTGGACGTTTTGGGCTCCTATGGATAGTTCGGCCTTGGCACCAGGTTTTGTGGTCGTAAAATCCTACAAAAAAACTGTGCAACATCTTGATGGCGGCATTATTGCCAAGATACTGGTTAAAGACGGTGATTTAGTAAAAGAAGGCCAGTCGTTACTGGTGTTAGATGATGCCCAAATCAAAGCCCAGTTGGAAATAGCGCGCACTCAAAATATTACTTTTGCTGCTCAGGTGGCGCGGCTACGCACCGAAAGAGATCGGCTTAAACAAATTGACTATCCCGAATTGCTCAATGATGCCTCCGATCCTAGAATCACAGAAGCCAAATTGGCTGAAAACAATGCTTTTAATTCCAGGAAAAGTGCCTATCAAGGTGAAATCGCGATACTGAATCAGCGTATCGGTCAAATTGCCAGCAAGATAAATGGCTTGCAAGGCCAAGTAGACAGCAAGAAACAACTGATTGACTCCTATGCAGAAGAAATTCATGACCAGAAAGATCTGGTAGCCGAAGGCTTTGCCGACAAACAGCACCTGCGTGACTTAGAGCGTAACCATGCTTTGCAAAGCGGTGAAATTGCCCAACTCAAAGCCGAAATGGCTACCAATCAATTGCTGATTAGCGAAACCCGTCTGCAAATTTTACAAGTACAAAAAAAGTTTCAGGAGGACGTGGCCGGCAAACTCAGCGAAGCCCAAACCCAGCTTAACGATACCACAGAACGATTGGCCGCCAGCCAAGATAAGCTCAACCGCATCGTAATCAAAGCACCGGCGAGCGGAATGGTACTTGGATTAACGGTTCATAATGAAAACAGCGTTATCCCGCCGGGACATTCTATTCTTGATATCGTTCCTCAGGACGCCGAATTAATCATAGAAGCCCAAGTGTCACCCATGGATATTGATCGGGTTACTGTTGGATTACAGGCTGAGGTCCGCTTTAGCGCCTTCAAACAGTCGAAAACACCCAAAATGACTGGCAAAGTTATACATTTATCCGCCGACCACCTCATTGACGAGAAAACCGGCAATGCCTATTATCAAGCCAGGATCGAACTCACCCCGGAAAGTCGTAAAGATCTTGGCGACTTGCAATTATTGCCAGGCATGCCGGCCGAGGTTTTGATTAACACCGGCGAAAGAACACTGTTTGAATACCTAGCCCAACCCGCCGCCAATGTCTTTGCGCGTGCGCTTATAGAAGACTAACTGACATGATTGTATTCAGGCATTGGCTTACCCTCATCATTTTTACGTGCGCCCAAACGGCGGTAGCCGAGGACCTGCTCACCGTTTACCAGCAAGCTTTGCAAGCCTATCCGAAGCTAAAAAGCGCTGAAGTTAAAGTCGAAATCGGCTCCGCACAAAAAGGCCAAGCCTTGGGTCAGATGTTGCCGCAAATTAGTGCTACCGGTAACTGGTCGACAAACAGGAACGCCCAAACCAATACGAGAACAAACAATGTTACTGTCACTCATTACCCAGGCACCCGCTATTACGTCTCTCTCAATCAAACCTTGGTTGATTTTGCCAAATTTTGGGAATGGCGGCGCACCTCGAAAGTAGAAGATCAATACGCTGCCGAAGCCATTGAAGCTAATAATCAACTGATGTTCGACGTTGTCGATCGCTATTTCAGTGAGCTGGAGGCAGAAGACCAACTCAACTTTGCCAAAACAGAAAAACAGGCGACTGAAAAACAGCTTGAGCAAATACAAAAACAATACGCCAAGCAACTATTAAAAGTCACCGACCTCTATGCGATAGAAGCAAGGCTTGATCAAATCATTGCTGCCGAAATTTTAGCAGACAGCAAGCGCATGACGGCCCAAGAGAACCTTAGGGAATTAACAGGCGTTACCCCTGCTACGCTCAATAAGCTTCGAGACGCAGTTGACTATCCGCAAATCCAAGGCGATCTTCAGCAATGGATTGAAATGGCACAAAGTCAAAATCCGACTATTTCAGCAAAGCAAATTGCCATACAAGCCGCAGAAAATAACGTGACTGTGCAAAAATCAAAATATTTGCCCGTCGCTGAGCTACAGCTTAACTACTACGACACCGATACCGGCTACCAGAGCAGTCAAAGCCCGCCAACACAAGTTCAAATTGCAGCCATCAATGTTAACGTGCCCTTGTTTTCAGGTGGCACCACTACTCATCAAATGTTTGAAGCCCAGCAACGCTTGCAGCTCAGCAAAAACGACAACGAAGCCGCAGTTCGCGCCATCACCAAAGAAATCAGCGATGCATTTCTTAGCACCAATGCCAATGCGCGGCATATCAGTGCCTCACAAAAAGCACTGACATCTGCCGGCAAATCACGGGAAGCCATGGAGCGCGGTTACCACTACGGCGTAGTTACCATTAGTGACGTCATCAAAGCACAACAAGATGAATTTTCGGCCAAAAAAGATTTCGCGCGAGCCAAATACAGCTATATCAAAAATCGCATCCGTTTTATGCATGCCATCGGCTCAATAGCAGAGGAAAATTTACTAGAAGTCAACAGTTGGTTGGAAACAAGTAACCATTAAAAGCTTAGCGGTTAAAAATGGCGCTTGTTGATTATTATGAATTGCATTCAATTTTGAAGGCGAATACATGATGATGTTTAGATCAGCGCGCCAGGATTTTTCGCGAAAGCTAAAATGGATCTATTCGATTTTAGCAGCGAAAAATGACCAGGCAGTTAATGCCTTCGGCGGCCCGTCCCGCGTTCGTCCTCCATCCGCCACGACGCACAACTTCGCGTTGCGCCATGGCTCCCGTAATGACTTGACGCCGTGTCGGATGGTCTTGCATTTTGACTGCGCTTCCGCCAGCGCTACAACTTCGTCAAAACGCCCGACCGCTACGGCTACGCGGCGGGGGAGGGAGGGGGAGGGGGCGTAGCCAGTAGCTTATCTTGTATAAAGAGAGCAATACCTAAAAAGATACCGATGTCTACACCAGTCCGTTTGTCCTAAGTAGGTCAAAAAATTAATGAAGTAGTGGATAAAATTCATGCCCCTTGACGATCTCAGAACGATAGAAGTTAAGATCAAAGTGGTACTGCCGGATCGAGTATGTCCAAGATGAAGGCAGCGATGATTTTCACGAGGTTCATGATCAATAGAATGGACGGATTACGCTCGTTACTGTATTTGGTTACGTTCTGGAGATACTGCCAGCGGTATCTCTCATATCCTTGCCGCCAGTAACCAGAAAGGCACCGACTCGGCTGTCGGTTAAAATATATTTTTGTTTTATGTCTATTATGGTTTTTGTTCTCCTATCATGAACAGGATTTAGGCGTTTGTTAGGCTCATTGTGTGTTGGAAGAGGCGGGTAGTTGATTATCTTTTTGTTGTTGGTATACTTAGCATGCACGTTAGTGTTTTTTATTGTATTTTCATTTTAATATAGATACTTAGCCAATCTGTCAGGCGTGCATACTCATTTGGTCTATTAGACATAAAATCAATTTAACTTAGCAATATAAAGAGAGAAAAATTATGGGATATTATCAGGGGATAAATGACAACAGTGATCAAGTAATGGATATCAGGGGAACATCACTAGCGCCTGGTGAAACAGGCAACAGTGTCGTGATGTATGGTGGGAATGATATTGTTTATGGTAGTAGTTACAATGACATTATCCAAGGTGGCTATGGTAATGACCTGTTATATGGCTATGATGGTAATGATTTCTTAGCGGGTCAAGCGGGAAATGATACGCTGTATGGTGGGAACGGGGCTGATTCACTATACGGTGGAGCAGGAGATGATTTTCTCAACGGTCAGGCAGGTAGTGATGGTCTGTATGGTGGTGCAGGCAATGATACTTATCGCCATGATTACAATAGTGGAATCGATTACATCAATGACAATCAAACAGAAACCGGGCAGCAAGGATATGGCGGCGGTTCATCAGATACGCTGCAAATGAATGGTTTATCAATCTATGATTTGCTTTTATACCGGAGTAATAACGATCTTATAGTTACTTCGACTTATGACTTAGCGGATGGCGTTATTAATGATGCTGTTGTTATTCAAAATCATTATTTGGGCGGAGACTATAGGATTGAGTTGATTGCCACATACGATGGTAGTGCGACTATGCCTGCTTAAACGAAGTCGCTTGGCACCAAGAAAATGCTATAAAAAGTCTTGGTGCCATTCTTTAATCAAAGTTAAATGCCTATATATCAGATTTTTAAAGCGGGTAACCTAGTAGGATAACCGTACTATATCGTTTCTGTAAGTAATTGCAGGCGAACGGATCATTAGTCGTCGCCTTTTTAGATGCAGCCAAATACTCCGAGTGTCTATCCCGTTGCGGCTTTGCATAAGCGCTAGACTTTCTGGGGCCTCCCATCACGGTAGAGCTTTTCAAAATCAGTAAATGAACAGAGGAACTTCCTATTCTTAATACTGACTCTGCCGCCGATTGCACGGCTTTATTCCATCCGGCCCGTAATTTTAAACGCTTTTTGCTCTAGGCTTGTTTCTTGGCTGGTTGGCGCTGGGCTTGCGGGCCTGATTTGAGTTTCTGGCAGGGCGCGGGCCTCGTGGCGGCTCTGGTGGCATTGGCGGAGCAACTGCGGCGGCCTCAAAGCCGGCAATTTGTTCTCGTTTAATCTCCTTGCCGATCAACTTTTCAACCAAGCGCAAAAAACTGTATTCATCATGGGAGACCAGTGATATAGCTTGGCCTTCCTCGCCTGCACGTCCGGTGCGGCCTATTCTATGAACATAATCTTCAGGTGCGCGGGGTAGTTCAAAATTGACCACATGCGGCAACAGGTTGATATCAATGCCGCGCGCCGCCACATCGGTCGCTACCAGCACTCTGATTTCACCGGCTTTAAAGCCCGACAATGCACTGGTTCTGGCGCCCTGGCTTTTGTTGCCGTGGATCGCGGCGGCCTTGATGTCAACCTTGTTGAGTTTTTCGGTGAGCCGATTCGCGCCGTGTTTGGTGGTCGTGAACACCAGAACCTGCTGCCAATCGTGTTCTTTTATCAGGTGGCAGAGTAGTTCTGTTTTATTCGCTTTATTCACCAGATAAGCAACTTGTTCAACCAATTCTGCAGCGGTATTGCGCGGAGCGACTTCTATTTTTATAGGATTAACCAGAAGTCCGGTTGTGAGTTTGCGGATATCTTCTGAAAAGGTCGCCGAAAATAACAGGTTTTGACGCTTCTTCGGGAGAAAGGCGATAATTTTTCGAATATCCCGTATAAATCCCATATCCAGCATGCGGTCCGCTTCGTCAAGTATCAGTGTTTCTACTTGATCGAGTTTTACTGCATTCTGATTGACTAGGTCTAAAAGACGGCCTGGTGTGGCGACCAATATATCTACGCCGCCTCTTAATCTCATCATTTGCGGGTTGATTTTTACTCCGCCAAAGACAACTTCGGATTTTAAACGCGGATGCAGGTGCGCCCCATACTTGTTTACCGATTCGCCTATTTGCGCTGCAAGTTCCCTGGTTGGGGTTAGGATTAATACCCTGACCGGCCGGTTATTGCCGTAAGCCTTTTGTGATAAGCGGTGCAGGATGGGTAGGGTAAATCCTGCCGTTTTACCTGTCCCGGTCTGCGCGGCAGCCAGAACATCATGGCCGCCTAAAACGGCTGGAATAGCTTGTGACTGGATGGGGGACGGCGTGGTATAGCCGGCATCGGCAATGGCGCGCAGGAGTGGGTCAGATAAACCGAGGGTGGTAAATGGCATATTAGTTAGAGTCTCAATAAAAGGTTGCTGTTGACAAGCGTCTTACAGCATTGTGAAAAGGGTGTCGAAAGTTAAATAAAAAACGCGGCAAGGAACGGGGGTAGTTGATTGCAGTAATATGGCGTTTTGACAGGTGTGGACTCTTGTCGCGGGTAGGCGGGGAGCAAGAGTGTTGTAAGTTGTTGATATAAATGGTGCCCCGAGGCGGATTTGAACCACCGGCCTGTCCCTTAGGAGGGGACCGCTCTATCCAGCTGAGCTATCGGGGCAGAAACAAAAAAAATTGTACCACAGATAGGTATTTAATTCATTCGTTCTCTTCGGAGTGCAGTCAATCGAAAGAAAGTATTTTTGCTGTCTGATGATGAGGATGGAAAGATTTATTTGAATTAATGCGCGTAACTGAACGCAAGGGGCTGTTCCATGCAAAATCAGGGCTATCAAAAGTATGAGCTTTATTACTAATAACGGATAACCGTGGGGATGAAAAGAATTACCGCGCGTGAAAAGTAATTATACCGAAATCAGGGTATGGCTATGTCGGTCGCTTTGGGTTGAACCGTCAGCGCTGTATGTGTTTGCAAACGCCGGCTTGCCTTTTAAAATATCCAGCGAGCGTTTGGTGTGGCGAGATAAAAGATCGATGCCTGCGCCGTTTTGTTCATTCAGGTTTCTGCATTCTGCGCAGACGAGCATGAGCTGCGCCCAGTTACTTATTGATTCGTCGGTTAACAGGCCGGCTGTTTCAGCCCGTTTAAAATATTCCCTGATACTTTCCTGATCGTTAGGCAGTTTTTCGGTTGCCAATACTTGAGTGATTTGTGTGTTGAACTGCTCCAGCTGTACAACCAGCTGCTTTTTATTGGCGGCGATATTGTTGATCAGTTCGGTTTGCTGCGTTTTTTTTAAGGCGTCCGCTTCTTGGGAGAGTTCCTGATGAAGCTGCTGCGCCAATTTTAGTGCGTTGAGGATCAACTGTTCTGTAATCGGAAATGTTTTTATTATCATAGCTATGGACTATTTTTTTGGGGCATTAACTGTTCAAATTGGATCATTTTCTGCGCAACATTTTCAGCATTTATCTGATAACTTCCGTCAGCAAGCGCTTTTTTAACGGAGTTAACCCGGTCAATATCTACGGGCGACGCAGAGGATGAGCCAAAGGTCTTTTTTATTTCCTGCGCTGTGCTTGTAAGGGCAACGCTGTCGGCTTCTTCTGTATTTTTAGCAACAACTTTCCTTTCACCATCGACTTCAGCTTTTGGGCTCGTTTTGATGGGCGTTGGACTATTTGTTCTGCCGGTTATTTCGATAGCCATGTCAAATTCCTCAATATCTTTTTCATTTGAAATATTTATCGGCAGTACGACGAAAAGCTTTAACTGTTTATTTAACGGGTGTGTGGGTGAGTTTAATAATTAACGGAAACCAATCCAGGTTCGATAACTGTAGCGTTAATGATGCGTCCCGAGTTCTGGTTTTTAACACTGATAAGCTGTCCTTTAGTGCCATCCATCATGGCCACCCCGTTCATTTTGATAGAAAAGTCCGATTTTGTCGTACTGATCACAACTTTATCTCCTCTTTTGATAAGTTTGGGCTCGGCAATATTTCTCAGGCTAAGAATGGTTCCGGCATCAAGTTGACGCGTGACCTGTTTATTTTCAACTTGTTCCATTTGAATGACAAAATCTTCCCTGAGTTTAGACACCTCTCTTTTCTCAATAGCAAGATGTTGCCGGGTAATGATTTCACCGCGGCGTATCGGTTGAGATAAGACGACGACCATTTGATAAGTCTTGATGATGACTGAAGTAAAAATTGACCATTTCTTTTCTGCATTACAGCGCACACCTATCGTCGTTCTGCCTGCCTTAATTAAATCGGTTGCTGTGAAGACCTCCAGCGGTTCGGCGCATTGAGGTAGATTTAAGCGGCTGTCCAATGGAGTTAGGCTCATTTCGTATTCGCCCGACAGGTTTATATTCTGCTCAACATGATTTTTAACGGCCTCAGCGATAGATTCGTGTGATTGCGAATTTTGTTCCGCATGAGCCGTGGTGAAAAAAACAAAGGCCAATGCCAAAATGAGTGGGGTGTTTTTTATCATCGTTAAGGTCTGCTTTATGACGCGTGCAAATAACCAAGCATGATTGATGCCAGTCAATTTATTGACATGTGATCTTTGTTTGCCTGCGGATCTATTTATTGGCGGCTGATTTTTGCCGAATTATTAGGAACATTCTAAGCATAATCAGCGGTAGAGTAGAGGTAAAAAATCATAAAATAAATATCTAATTGATTTAAATGGATTTATAGGTCTATGGCATATGCCGTGCTTTTGTTTTTGTACAAGTAATCAGGAGGCAACTATCATGGCTATTAATTTTGACACAGCACTTGGCATCGAGCCTAAAGCTCTGGCCTTTCGAGAAAAGCGGGGCGAGATACTGGCGGCTAATTTAGCAAACGCAGATACACCGAACTTTAAAGCGCGAGACGTGGACTTTAAGTCGGTCCTTAAGCAGAGCATGACTTCAGGCGTGGCTATGGAACGCACTAATGCGGGACATATTGCGCCACAGCAGCAAGTCGTTGGCGCTAACGTCATGTATCGGAATCCCTATCAGGTTTCATTGGACGGCAACACCGTCGAAGCTCATGTCGAACAAGCTAAATACGCTGAAAACGCGGTGCAGTACCAGGCCAGTTTACAGTTCATTAGTAACAAGTTTTCCGGTCTGATGACCGCGGTGAGAGGACAATAGTCATGGCTTCTTCAAGTATATTCGATATTGCCGGCAGCGGCATGAATGCCCAGTCGTTAAGACTTAATCTGGTCGCGAGTAATATCTCCAATGCGAACAGCGTCAGCAGCAGTGCCGCCGATGTTTACAAATCCAGACAGCCGGTGTTCGCTGCTGAATTGGATAAGGTCATAAATAAGCAGAATGCGACCAGTAAGGTCAATGTGCTGGGCGTGGTTGAAGGTCAAGACGCTCCTGTTATGGAATATGCGCCGAATCATCCTATGGCCAATAGTGACGGTTACATCTTTAAATCGAACGTTAATACGGTTGAAGAAATGGCCAATATGATGTCTGCATCACGCTCTTATCAAAATAATGTAGACGTATTGAATACGGCAAAGCAGATGATGCTTCAGACTTTAAAAATGGGACAGTGAGGAGATAAAGATGGCTATTCAAGGCGCAACAAATGATTACAGCTATTTAACCGCTACAACCAAAAACGACTCGGCGGCAACAACCAAAAAAACGTCATTAGGGCAGGATGATTTTTTAAAGTTAATGACCACACAAATGACCCATCAAGATCCGACAAAGCCCATGGAAAACGGCCAGTTTATAACGCAAATAGCGCAGTTCGGGACTGTATCGGGAATTCAGGACTTGCAAAAGTCATTTGGCGATTTTGCCGGTTCAATCAACTCCAGTCAGGCATTGCAGGCAACCAGCCTGGTCGGGCGGTACGTATCTGCACCGGGAACGAAAGGGGTGTTGGAGGCCGGGGGCGATATAACGGGGAATATTAATTTAACCGCCAGCGCACCCAGCGTTAAGGTTGCAGTAACCGATGCGACTACGGGTGAAGTTGTCCAAAGTTTAGATCTGGGCGAGCACAGCGCGGGGAAAGTAGCCTTTTCCTGGGACGGTATGAATTCGAACGGCACCATGGCCAGTCCGGGCGTATATAAAATTGAAGCGACGGCCTATGTTGATGGAGAAAATACCGTATTGGAAACGGACATTAATTCGAAAGTTGATAGCGTCAGTATGGGCACTGGCGCCAATGGGGTAAAAGTCAATTTGACCGGATTAGACAGTGTCGATTTTAGTAAGATTAAACAAATTCTTGGGGGTGTACTATGAGTTTTGCAACAGCATTAAGCGGCTTACAAGCGGCGTCAACAAATTTACAAGTGACCGGTAATAATATTGCCAATTCGCAAACCGTCGGGTTTAAAGAATCGCGGGCGGAATTTGCGGATGTCTATGCCAGCAGTATCGGCGGCGTCAGCAAGACTCAACCAGGCTCGGGTGTGAAAGTCACGGAAGTGGCGCAGCAATTCAAGGATGGCACTATCGATCCTACCTCAAACAGTCTCGATCTTGCGCTCAGCGGCAATGGTTTTTTTGTTTTGGCTGATGATGTGAATCTTCCCGATCCGGCTAATCCGACAGCGCCGGTAGACCCTTCGGTGCCCACCTCATATACCCGCAATGGCGCTTTCAAGTTAGACAGCTCGGGTAATGTCGTTAACAGTCAGGGAAAGTATTTACTGGCTTTTGCCGCTAACGGCACGACCGTCGCGGAGGGTTTTAGTGTCGGTGTTTTTCGGCCGTTGACGATCGATACCTCCCAAGGTTTGCCCAACTCTACCGAAAATATCAATCTGGCATTGACTATCAACGGGGGAGCCACCGCACCGACAACTACAGTGTTTGATCCTACCAACGCTTTATCCTATAACAATACGACATCAATCACTACCTATGACAGTCAAGGTAATGCGCATATCGCATCGACCTATTATGTAAAAACACCGGTGGCTAATGTCTGGGATGCTTATTTATTTCTCGATGATTATGGCATCACAACGGGGGGGCAGGCCGTGCCGCCCGCTGCGGCGGGAGCATCGACAGTGTCTGCAACAGTCAATACGCCCGGATTGCCCATACCGATGTCTTTCACCTCGTCAGGATTGCTCTCTGAAGTGGGCACACGAGCAGCGGCCGTTATTTCTGCGGCGACCGTAACGGCGGGGACTACCGCGGTGACCGATACTACAGCCGCGTCTGCTGCGGCTGCGGCGACCGCCGGTGGCTTATATACCGCCGCTCTTGCCGCAACTGCCCTTACCCAGGCCCAGACGGCATCCGCATCCGCCGCTACTTTGGCTGCGGATGCGGCGGCTGTTAACAGTACTCTCGGCGCCGCTGCAGCCGCTCTTGCCGCTACCGCTAAAACGGCAGCCGCTACTGCGGCAACATCTGCCGCAGCTTATGCTACTTCTGCCGCCCTTGTTGTTGACGGCGGTACGGGTACTACGGCGGCGGCTCTTGCCGTTATTGCGGCGGCTGATGCTGTTACTGCGAAAGCTGCGGTTGTTGCTTATAACACGGCTGTCGCCGCTGCCGCTGCGGGCGCTACGCAAGCAACCAAAGTGGATTTTGGATCGATCGATTTATCGCTTATTAATCCTAATATAAGCGTCGATCCGATGGCGTTTGATATAGATTTTGCAAAGACAGCTCAGACCACCGCAACTTTTAGTGTTAATAACTCAAGTCAAGACGGTTTGCCCGCCGGTAATTTAACCGGCATTGATGTTGACGACGCCGGGGTGGTGTTTGCAAGGTACAGTAATGGCGGTTCCAAGACGTTAGGGCAGGTAGCGTTGGCGCGGTTTCAAAGCAATCAGTCTTTGGCTAAATTAGGGGATACGTCCTGGGCCAAGACTTCAAGCTCCGGAGCGCCTATTTACGGTGCGGCCGGCGATAATAATTTTGGGACTATTCAATCATCAGCCCTGGAAAGCTCTACGGTGGATTTATCCGCGCAGTTGGTTAAATTGATTATTGCGCAGCAAGCTTATCAGGCTAATTCCCAAACCATCACTACCGAAAAGACCTTGGTGGAAACTATCCTGCGTGCGTAGTTTACTATGTTGAGATAATTGGAACGATGTTTGCTTGTATTTTGATTTAAGATGCTGGTTTTAAGGTAAAGGGGAGCTGTTATGGATCGTAGTTTATATATCGCAATGAGCGGGGCCAAGCAGACGCTGTTGGCTCAAACGGCAAATGCCAATAATTTGGCGAACACCCAGACTAGCGGTTTTAAATCAGACTTGGAGCAATTTCGCAGCCGACCGGTATCCGGTGCCGGTTTTCCTACCCGGGTTTATGCAATGAACGAAAAACCTGGGGTCGATCTTTCCACCGGCGCCATGCAGACGACAGGCGGCGATCTGGATGTGGCTATTAACGGCGAAGGGTATCTCGCCGTTCAGGGGGCTGACGGTAAGGAGGCTTATACGCGTGCCGGTGATTTGCGAGTGACCCCGGAAGGTTTCTTGCAGACCGGTGCGGGTTTGAAAGTGTTGGGACAGGATGGGCCGATCAATATTCCCCCTTCAGAAAAACTGAGCATAGGCAGTGACGGTACTATCAGCATTATTCCGCTGGGTTCCGGTAATGCGACAACTCAGGTCGAGATTGGCCGGATTAAAATGGTGAAACTGGAAGCTGGTAATCTGGAAAAATCCAATGATGGGTTGCTGCATGCAAAAGATGGCAAACCGGTGGTCGCCAATGCTGACGTTAAGCTGGCGCAAGGCGTTTTGGAAGGTAGTAATGTGAATGCGATTTCCGCCATGGTGGACATGATTGAGCTGGCAAGAAATTTCGAGCTGCAAACCAAGGTGATGAAAAGCGTCGATGAAAACGCAGCAGTGGGCGCCAAGCTGATGCAAATGTAATAGGAAGTACACAGCAGGATTTATTTTCAAGAAAGCCGAGCCTAGCTCGGCTTTTTTTTTGGGTAATCGAATTGGAATTTGAGGGCTCAGGTAGATATGGCATAGATCATGCTGCGAGTTTAAGTAAGACAATAAATTGGCACTAAGGAGTTTATCATGACAGAACGCGCATTATGGGTAGCTAAATCCGGTCTGGATGCCCAGCAAACAAGAATGGCGGTTATTTCCAATAACTTGGCCAACGTCAATACCACAGGGTTTAAAAGAGGCCGGGCTGTTTTTGAAGACCTTATGTATCAGAATATTCGTCAGGTCGGCGCACAATCCACGCAAAATACCCAATTACCGACGGGCTTGCAGTTAGGAACCGGGGTAAGAACGGTTGCCACCGAAAAGTTGCATACGCAGGGCAATGTTCAGCCGACCGAGAATGCCTTGGACGTGGCAATAAATGGCCGGGGGTTCCTGCAAATTTTAATGCCGAATGGCGATACCAATTATACCCGTGACGGTTCCTTAAAATTAGACGCAACGGGCCAGTTGGTCACCTCAGGCGGATTAACGTTGAATCCGGCGATCACCGTGCCTCAAGATGCGCTGAGCGTCACTATCGGCACTGACGGCACGGTATCTGCGTTGCAACCGGGGGTTGCTGCGCCGACTGTGTTGGGGCAAATCCAGACCGCCAATTTCATCAATCCTACCGGCTTGGAAGCGGTTGGCGAAAACCTCTATCGGGAATCCGCCGCCAGTGGCGCGCCAATAGTGGGAACGCCGGGACAAGCGGAATACGGGACTTTGACTCAAGGTTCATTGGAAACCTCCAATGTCAATGTCGTCGAGGAGTTGGTCAATATGATTGAAACGCAACGGGCTTACGAGATGAACTCCAAGGCGATTTCAACAACCGATCAGATGCTGTCCTTTGTGACGCAGCAATTATAAGTTAGGAGCGATGGCATGATGACTCAAAAACTTGGTTTTACGGTGAAGACTATCAGCCGTTCAATTACCTGTATCCTTGTAGTCGAGCTGTCGCTGTTACAGGCTTGTACGCCTATACCGCAAAGGGATCCTGCATTTGCTCCGGTTGCACCGGCCGATTTAAGACCGCCGGTACAAAACAGCGGATCCATCTATCAGTCCGGCTACGATACCCGCCTGTTTGAAGATCAAACGGCAAAAAGGGTTGGGGATATCCTGACCATTACGCTGTTGGAGAAAACCCAGGCGAAAAAGGCTGACGATCTTAATACGAAAAAAGAAAACAAGATGACCGCTGAGGTTCCTTCGATGTTTGGCATTGCGGCATCTGCCTTGACGGGGCAGAGTCTTCAAACCTCATTGCAATCATCAAAAGAATTTAAAGGGACGGGCGCTGCCGATCAAAGCAATAGTTTAAGCGGCAATATTTCCGTTACGGTTGTCGAGGTGTTACCGAACGGCAATCTAAATGTACGGGGCGAGAAAAGAGTGACCTTAAATCAGGGCGATGAATTCATCCGGTTATCCGGCATCGTCAGGCCGGTCGATATAACTTCAGCCAATATTATTACCTCAGATAAAGTGGCCGATGTAACCATTATGTATGTAGGCGAGGGGGCGATGGCCGATGCCAGTAAAATGGGCTGGTTGGCAAGGATTCTTAATAGCGCATGGTTCCCATTTTAAAATAAGGATAAGGATATGAACACAATACATAAGAACGTTATTTTGTTATTGCTACTGGGTATCGCCGTCAGCGGGCCGGTTTGTGCCGAGCGTATCAAGGATATTGCCTCCATTGAAGGCGTACGCAGTAACCAGCTGGTAGGCTACGGCCTGGTCGTCGGTTTGGATAAATCCGGCGATAAAACGACATTTACCGGACAAAGCTTACGCAGTATGTTGACGCGCCTTGGCATTACCTTACCTCCCGGTCTTGATCCTAAATCAAAAAACATTGCGGCGGTTTCCGTTCAAGCCGAGCTGCCGCCATTTGCCAAATCGGGTCAGGCGATTGATGTCACCGTCTCTTCGCTTGGCGATGCCAAAAGCTTACGGGGCGGATCATTATTGATGAGTCCGTTGAAAGGGGCTGACGGACAGGTTTATGCCATTGCTCAAGGTAGTTTGGTGGTGAGCGGACTGAGTGCTTCAGGTCAGGACGGTTCAAGCGTTACCGTCAATAATCCCAACGTGGGTCGTATTCCTAACGGCGCCATCGTCGAGCGCACTGTTAGCACGTCTTTTTCTGAAGGCGATGCGTTGGTTTTTAATCTGCACAGTCCGGATTTTACTACCGCCAATCGCATGGCGGAGTCTATTAACAGGGTGTTGGGAACGAATACGGCAAAGGCGATCGATGCGACTTCTGTCAGGGTTAATGCGCCTGTTGATCCCAATCAAAAAGTGACTTTTGCTTCAGTGGTAGAAAACATGATGGTGACCCCGGATGATGCGCCGGCGCGTGTCATTGTCAACTCCCGCACCGGAACTGTCGTTGTTAACGGTAAGGTCAGGGTGCAACCTGCGGCGGTGTCTCATGGCAGTTTAACAGTCACTATTAGCGAAAATCCCCAGGTTAGTCAGCCAAACGCATTATCCAACGGTCAGACGGTGGTTACGCCGAAATCCAACATAAAGGTTGAAGAAGAAAAAAATCACATGTTTGTGTTTAATCCCGGCGTCTCTCTGGATGAAATTGTTCAGGCGGTCAACAACGTAGGCGCCGCCCCCAGTGATTTGGTGGCTATTCTTGAAGCGCTGAAATCAGCCGGCTCCTTACATGCCGAATTAATTGTTATTTAAAGTTGTAGGATGGATTCGCGGAGGTTGTTATGTTGACGGGTACTCAAAATGCCGATGTTTATACCGACTTTAACGGTTTGGCCAAACTAAAAGGCCAAGCCAGAAAAGAGTCGCCGGAAGCGTTGAAAGAAGTTGCCAAGCAATTTGAATCAATTTTTCTCAATAACGTGCTTAAAAGTATGCGTGCCGCCAAGCTGGCAGATGGCGCTATGGATAACGATCAAAGTAAATTTTATAACGATATGTATGATCAGCAGTTGGCTGTGCATTTGTCGGGTTCTCCCGGCGTTGGTTTGGCTGACTTAATCGTTAAGCAATTGAGCCCCGATAAGCCTAAAAATGAGAAGCAGGATGTTGAAGATTACCTGAATAAATCGGGGGGCATATCGCGCGGTTCTGAACAGGCTCATGCCGTTAACCGGCAGGTAAGCGGCAAAACCGGCAGCTTTGCCGATGGTCAAGCGATGGTTACGCCTTATCGCCAGGATCGAAGCCCATTGGATGAGATGACTGAATTTCCGTTCAATAGCGGCAACACTTTGCCGATGCTAAAGGATGGTCAGTCGCAGCCGATACAATCCGCAGAAGAGTTTGTCAGGCGCTTGCATCCTTATGCCGAGCAGGCCGCGAAGGAATTGGGCGTGGAGCCTAAAGTTATTTTGGCGCAAGCCGCTTTGGAAACTGGCTGGGGGCGCTCTTTAATAAAAAACAGCAACGGCAGCAACAGTTTCAACTTGTTTAACATTAAAGCCGATAAGGCGTGGCAGGGTAAACAAGCGCAAGTAGCCACACTGGAATTTGACCAGGGTATTCCTAAAAAAGTTAATGCAGGTTTTAGATCCTACGATTCATTCAAGGAAAGTTTCAGGGATTATGTCGACTTTATTAAAAGTAATCCACGTTATGGCGATGCCTTAAAAAAAGCGGGCAATGCGGAACAATATATGCATGAATTACAACGGGCGGGTTATGCAACCGACCCGAAATATGCCGACAAGGTAATGAGCATTTATCAAGGCAATACGATGGCCGAATTTGAGCCTGATGTCATTATGGCGATGAATCAATGATCAAAATAAGTCCGGCACCTAATTCTCGTAACAGGACGCTATCATGAGTGGATTATTAGCAACATCATTGTCAGGTCTGCTGGCTGCTCAGCGCTCATTGGAAACGACACAGAATAATATTTCCAATATACATACAGAGGGTTATAGTCGTCAGCGGGTGGAGCAGGGCACTAAGCCCGCACAATTTACCGGTGACGGCTATGTCGGTCAGGGCGTAAACGTCACTAATATCACGCGCAGTTACGACCAGTTTATTAATAAGCAATTGAGCTCCAGTCTTTCAGCATTCGGGGACGCGGATCGTTATCATCAACTTGCTACCAGCGTTGATAATATAATGGCCGACTCCAGCACGGGTATGGCTCCTGTACTGAATCGTTTTTTTAATGCCTTGAGTAGCGTGTCGTCTGATCCTTCATCCATTCCTTCCCGGCAGGTATTATTGTCTGAGGCGGACGCTTTAGCGCAAAACTTCAATACGATAGGCGGTAAATTTGAAGAGATACGTAACCTGAATAATAGTGATATAGGCGCCAAGGTTAACGAGATTAATACTTTAGCCGCGGCAATAGCCGATCTTAATGTAAAAATTATCGCAAACGTAGGTAAAACACAAGGCTTGAAGCAGCCGAATGACTTGCTGGATAAACAGGATGCTTTGCTTTCAAGGTTGTCCGAAATGGTCAATGTCTCTGTTGTCCCTCAGAAAAACGGTACATCCAGCGTTTTTATCGGCAACGGGCAGGCGCTGGTCCTTAATGGCGGGGCGGCAACATTTACCACCTTTGAGTCTGAACTTGACCCAGGTAAACTGGAAATTGGGATTAAGACAGCTAATGGCACTATCGATGTAACCAATCAGATCAGCGGCGGTTCGTTAGGGGGGGCTTTAAGATTTCGGGATGAAGTGCTGGATCCTGCACAGCAAAAGTTGGGTCAGGTTGCCGCCAGTCTGGCAATGGAGTTTAATGCCTTGCATCAAAAGGGATTTGACCTGAATGGCACGGCAGGATTGGACTTATTTAAGTTTGCCGGTGATGAGGTTCCTGTTATTCAAAGTTCGCTTAATACGGGCAATGCCGCCGTAACGGCTTCATTTCAGGATGTCAATGTCAATCCATCGGCAACTGCAAACCTGGATTTTAGCGATTATAAATTGAAGTATGTTGGCGGAACTGATTACACCCTGACCAGAACCCGGGATAATCAGGTGATTAATCTTACGGCCACCGATACTGTTCCGGCTACGGGTGTTTTTACCCTGTCGTTTGCAGCGACTCAACCGGCAAAAACCGATGTCACTGCTTTGCCGGGCATCGACATAAAAGTCGATGCCAGCGGAGGGAAAACCATCGCAGTGGGGGATGAATCTGTCATCAGACCGACCTACAATGCGGCCCAGAAAATTGGGGTCAATATTACCGACCCGAAAAAAATTGCGGCAGCCACTAATATTGAAGTCGACCCTGTGACCAAATTACCCGTACAAAAACTTGCCGGAGGGGTTCCGGTTGTAGACGCATTGGGTAATCCCGTTTATGTCACTATCAACGGCGCGATGCCCGGCGATAATAGAAATGCATTACAGCTGGCAGATCTTAAGGATAAATTGAGTATGTTAGGGGGTAAGGCCTCATTTAATGATGCCTATGGTCAAATTGTTTCCGGTGTCGGAACGTTGACGCAGTCGGCTCAATTCAGTTCTTCAGCACAAGAGACATTATTAAATCAGGCAAAGGGAGCCAGAGAGAGTCTGGCAGGTGTGAATTTGGATGAAGAAGCCGCTAACTTAATAAAGTTTCAACAAGCTTATCAGGCATCGGCGCAGTCGATTTCGGTGGCCAGATCCTTATTTGATACTTTGTTAGGCGCAGTTAGATAGGAGCGATAGCGATGAGAATTTCAACAGCTTGGGCACAACAGCTTAGTATTACCGCGATGGCCAATCAGCAAAGCAAATTGGCTAATCTGCAACAACAATTAAGCACCGGAGTTAAAGTGTCGGTGCCTGCGGACGACCCCGGGGCGGCGGCAAGGATACTGGATTTAGATAAAACGATTACCAAAACAAATCAGTACCAAAGTAATATTGCTACTACGCGAGGACGCTTGAATATTGAGGAATCTGCGTTGGCAACTTCAGGCGGTATATTAGATCGCGCCAGAGACCTGACCATTCAAGCTATGAACGACACTTTAAATAGCAATGACAGGCTGGGGATCAAGACTGAAGTGGATCAGTTGATTCAACAATTGGCTGGCGTAGCAAATACCCAAAATGCCAATGGCGAGTTTATTTTTTCAGGCGATCTTTCGAATGTCCCCGCTTTTACGAAAAACGCTACAACCGGCAACTATGTTTATCAAGGCGGTCCGGAGCAGAGGGCTTTGCAAATCGGTCCTACAAGGCAGGTTGCCGATGGCGACTTAGGCGTCAATGTATTTGAGAATGTAAAATCGAGCAGTCCGGCGGCTGACGAGAATGGTAACCGTAGCATTTTTAATATCTTAAAGGCATTGTCTGACGGGTTGAGCTCCACTTTTAATGCTACCCCCGCTGAAATTACCGGCGACAGGTTTTTACGATATGGCTTGGATTATACTGCGGCTACAACTAAATTCGATTTGGTTGCCAATGGCCCTGTTACAGCGCCAATAGACTTGACGGGCAAAACGTTTGCAGGCGTGGATAGTCTTGTCACCGAGATTAATACGCAACTTGGGGCAGGCGGTTTTAGCGGCGCTATTCAAGCACGGAGCAATGGTAATAGAGTCGAGTTTGTTTCAGTAGCCACAGGCGCCGCCTCCAGCATACAAATTAATAATACTTCAGGTACATTTTTAACTGATGCCGGTTTTACTAACGGGCAAAACAAGACAGGGACTGCTGCACAGGCCTTGCAAGGTCAACTTACCGATGTTTTAAGCGATCTTGATGCGGCCAAGAATAGTATTTTGGAGGCGAGAACCAGTGTCGGAGGGAGGTTAAACGCTTTGAGTGATCAAGAAACTCAAAATGAGAAATTTATATTAGACACTAGGACAACGCTTTCTCAGACTCAAGATCTTGACTATGCCGATGCATACAGCAAGTTTCAAATGCAAACTACTGCTTTACAAGCTGCTCAACAGGCTTTTTCCAAGGTAAAAGGATTATCGTTGTTTAATTATCTCTAAGGTAGGGATTGCGTCCAATCAGTATTGAGACTTTAAAGCGGGGATTGATTGCATATCAGCCCCTTTTTTTTGCCTGAAATCCGGGGCAGGTCGGTGTCGGTAAAAGGTGAGCCCGGTTTAAGGCTCACCTTTTAAAAAGCCGGGTTATGGATAAATGACTTTGGGGGTAAAGTTGGCGGCCGGATATTTAGGGTCGAACTCGGTTGCCTTTTCTGCGGGCTTTTGGTCCGGACATTTGGGTGAAGATTTGACTGCCTCTTTGTCGATATAAACGACTTTAGGCTGAAAATTTGCAGCAGGGTATTGGGCATCACTGCCGGCCGACGCAGTAAACGAAGCTAATGCAATAACGGCAGTCGTCAATCCTAAGATAATTATTTTTTTCATATGATAGTAACCTTGGGTAGTTTGTGCAGCAAGCCCCGCAGGACAAATCGGCAGGATAGCCTGACGTGAATCCCCTATAACTAAGGCTTGACGGCCCAAGAGTATCGGGCATTTTGGGCGAATCCGCAACTGTTTTCCGAGCTAAAAAGCGGTCACAAAAGCTGTTTAATTTCGGGATGATTTTGCAACAACTGTTGTCTGAATGATTCAATAGCCAACTCGTTTCCGCGCTCGCTTCGAGCGATAGGTACAATGATTTCGCTAACGGCCTGCATCGGCGATGCCGACAAAAATATCAACCGGTCGGCCAGCGCAATGGCCTCGCGCAGATCATGGGTGACAAATAATACCGTGTGCGGACGTTGTTGCCACAGTTTAACTAACAGTTCCCTGACTTGCCTTGCGGTCGGGGCATCCAGCGACACAAACGGCTCATCCATCAGCAACACCTCGGGATCGATGGCAAACGCCCGGATGATGGAGACGCGGCGGCTCATGCCTAATGACAGCCGTTCAGGATAAACATGTTGCGCTTGCGTTAATTGCATGACCTCAAGCAAGGCATCAATAACATCGGGCGACTGATGCTCACCCAGTACCAGCTCAATATTTTCCCTAACCGTCCGCCAAGGCAACAGGCGCGGATTCTGGAAAATGTAGCCGATCTTGGGATGCGTGTGTTGCTGTCCGACTAGAATTTCGCCGTCGTAGTCATTATCCAAACCGGCAATAATATTTAACAGCGTAGTTTTGCCGCAGCCGGACGGACCGACCAGGCAAATAAATTCATTCGAATTCAGCGACAGCTGAAGGTTGGCGATACTTGGCTTCGTCGCTGTCGGATAGGTTTTGTTGTTGATATTGATTTGGATGTCGGTCATCTGCGCCACCGCAAGGCTTTTTTATCCAGCGGTTTTAAAATCAGCAGTTCTATCAGCTGAATGACGGCAACAAAAGCGACGGTATAAGCCAGAATACTTGCGACATCGAACAGTTGAAAGAACAAATGCAGTTGATAACCCATGCCGTTGCTGCGGCCTAATAGCTCAACCACCAGAATGATTTTCCAGATCAAGGCCAGGCCCGAGCGAGTTGCGCCCATCACAAACGGATGCAGTTGCGGCCATATCACATGAACCAGGGTTTTACGCTTGCCGAAATGGTAACAGCGCGCCATGTCCAGTAAATCCTGATCCAGCGCACGCGTGCCTTCGCGGATGGTGACAATGACATTGGGCAGTTTGTTGATAACCACGGCGAGTATTGCCGCCGATTCGACCAGGCCGAACCAGACATAGCACAGGATGATGGTGACCAGCGCCGGGATATTCAAGAAAATCACCAGCCAGTTGTCGAAGAACGCATCGAGTTTTTTATTGCGCCCCAGCACGATGCCGATCGCGCAGCCCAGTAACATCGCAACGCTAAAACTGACCACCAGCCGGAGCAAGGTAACGCCGAGATGAAAAGGCAGTTGCCCCGACACGCAGCCCAGCCAAAAAACCTTGGCTACCGCCTCGGGAGTCGGCAAGGTGTTACTGTTTAAATAAACAGCCAAACCTTGCCAGATGCCTAAAAAAACCAGCAATGACAAGGTCGATAAAAAACGCTTAAGATTAATCAAAACGAATCTTTGTTATTCAGCCGACCAGAATGTACCGGGTTGCAGGGCATCGGCGTTGCCGGTTAACTGCTTGTTGCTCAGGGTATGGAGTATCGCATAAATGCGCCCGGCCGCTTGTTGCTCCTGCTTTCCCCAATGCTCAATATTACCCTCGCAATAACGCTGGCGAAGTTTGGATTGGGTGGGTAAATCATCTACCTTGGTCAAAGGGATTATTTTTTGCCAAGCCGCATCCGATGTACACAGCTGGTTTTTGGCTTGCTTGCCGGCTTTGAAGAAATTGTTAAGCGCTTGTTTGTGGCTGTTTGCCCAACTTTCTTTAAAAACATAACCCAGGCTGGGAACATTCTCTTGGATGCCTAAACCTTTTAAGATGCCTCTGCCGTCAATTATCTGGCGATAACCTTGAGCCTCAAGTCTGGCGGCAAAATGCCAATAGGTGAGGGCCGCATCGACGCGGTTTTGCTTGATTTGCTCGTTGATCAGCGGGGGCGCGCCGAAGACTTTTTCCACCGAAGCATTCAGGTCCAGTTGTTCTTGCTGTGCTAAAGCCTGTAGCAACAGCCAGTTTTTGTCCAGTTCGCCCCCGGCAATCCCCAAGCGTTTGTCGTTGAGATCTTTTATGGAATGGATAGGACTGTTTTCTGCTACGACCAGAGCGCCCGAGGTATCCGAATAAGGATAAAAAGTAAAATCGGAACCGCTGGCGCGCAGGCTGGAAACCCAGATCCAGTCGGACACAATCATATCGACAGCGCCGGACTGTAGCGCAATCTTGCCGGCTTCCGCATTGGCTAAATGCTGTATTTCCAGTTGAAAATCAGTCTGCGGATTTTCCTGAAAAGCCGACAATTCCCAATCGACGGTGCCCGAAGCCTGAACGCCAATGCGAATAACCGTTTTTTCCGCAGCATAACTGTTGCATGAGGCAAACAGGCACAGGCTGATAACAAGAAGGGTACTCAATTTCATGAAAGCTATCTCAATGGCTGGGTGAAAACTGCCTATTCTATCCGTACGCAGGGTTTGGTGCGAGGATGATTGTATCTTTAGCCGATCTATGTAACGGCTTTCCGCTTATGTAGGCGCGAATTCGGTTATTTGAAGCTGGCGAGTGTTGAGTTGCTAATAGCCGAAATGAAGCAACGGTACTGTCAATTTAATGCCATTGCAGGTTTTGCGATTCACTGGCGCGGAGCATTGCCGATTATTCGGTCGGGGAGCGACTGACGATCAATTCTTGATTACTGTCGTGATGTCCGGGGACGTCTAGCCATTTAACTTGCAATGGCCTATCCTTATAAGGAATTTCTACTGGGTCTATTAAATAGGTTATGAATTTGTGAACACGTTCGACACTAAACACTATAGCTGTTTTTTTATCCGAGGTGTTTTACTCACTGCGATCGTTTTGTTTTCCGGTTGCGCCAGCGTCCCGGAAACCAGGCCCACTGCGAATTATTCGCCAATGGTCAGTTATGCGCTGAGCTTGCAGGGTGTGCCTTATCATTACGGTAAAAGTTCACCCGAGGAAGGTTTCGATTGCAGCGGATTTGTTAAACATGTTTACGAGCGGCAGGGTATATCGTTACCGCGTACGGTTCAGGGGATGGCCCAATCGCTGACGCAAGTCCCGAAAAATGATCTTCATTCCGGTGATTTGGTTTTTTTTAATACCAATGGCAAGCCGTTCTCCCATGTCGGTATTTATGTCAGTAATGATGAGTTTGTTCACGCGCCTAGCCAGCGCACGGGGAAGGTGCTGGTCTCCAGTCTCAAAAATCGTTATTGGGGAGAGCGGTTCAGTTGCGCACGCCGTCCGTAACGGTATTGCTGTAGTTATAAATTCGGGGGGATAGGCATCAACTTAAGACATATGGACACGAAGAAAAACTTCGTATTCTTCGTGTCTCCGTGGTGAATGAATCAATATATTTAAGTTGATGTCTATGAAGATAGTATTTTTAAGCAGCAAGCTTGGTGATGGCCGCTTTAACCAAGCCGCTTAATTCAGAACCGTCTTCCTGGCAATAAGCGATAATCGCTTTACGCATCCTTGGGTCCCATGATCTTAAAATGTGATTTTTTATGCCTTCCGCTGCAATTTCTTTGTCGGTTTCCGAGTTAAAGAAATTACCTATATCATTGGCCATTTTAACGAGTCGTTCTATTTTCATTATTAATCACACAGATAGTTGCTATGGGTTAAGCGTTGCGGATGGGTATAAATCACATGCTGATCATCACGGGCAAAACCGATTAAGGTGAGACCGGCCTCATTAGCCAAGCGTATGGCTAATCCGGTAGGTGCTGAAATGGCCGCAAGTAGCGTAATGCCGACCCATGCGGTTTTTTGTACCATTTCATAGCTGGCGCGGCTGGTAACGATGACAAAACCGGCGGATAAATCTTTGCCGGTGCGCAATAAAAAACCGATCAATTTATCCAGCGCGTTATGCCGTCCTACATCTTCCCTAATGTCTAAAATGCCTTGGCCGGGGACGGCCCAAGCGGCTGCATGAACGGCACCGGTTAATTGATTTAGTTTCTGGTGCTGTTTGATGTCGGTTAAAGCGGAACGCAACTCGGCAGCAGACAGGGTTAAGCCGCCGTTAACCGGATTGGGTTGGCGGATGGCTTGTTTTAAGGTACTTGCTCCGCATAGACCGCAACCGGTGCGTCCGGTTAAATTGCGGCCTTTATCGGACAGGCATTGAAAACGTTGCTCCGGAATTTTTATCTGGACTTCAATGCCGTTTGATCGGTTATAAACCCGAGCCGATAACAACTCTTTCGGGCTTTTAATAATGCCTTCGGTAATGCTGAAACCCAGCGCAAATTCTTCAAGATTGGTTGGGGTTGCCAGCATGACGACATGCGGCACCCCATTGTAAATCAGGGAAATGGGCACTTCTTCGGCAATATAGTCTTGTACCTGAGAATACTGCTCACCTCGCCAGCGATCAACGGTGGTTTGTTGATAGCTGGGCCAGCCTAATTCTAATGATAACGGCAGCGTAGCGGCACTGCCGTTAGTCATGGCTTATTCCCTGCTCGAGAAGATCGAGTTGTTTTTCTGAAAATGCGTGGTATTCCTGTTGCCATTCCGAAGGTTGACTGACTTTGGTGATCTGCACGGCCGTCACCTTGTATTCCGGGCAGTTGGTCGCCCAATCGGAATTGTCGGTCGTGATCACGTTGGCGCCGGACTCAGGAAAATGGAACGTGGTGTAGACCACGCCTGGCTGTACACGGTCGCTAACCAAGGCACGTAACACAGTCTCACCGGCACGGCTTTTAATGCCCACCCAGTCGCCGGTTTTTACGCCACGGTCTTCGGCATCGTGCGGATGAATTTCCAGACGATCTTCCGAATGCCAGGCGACATTTTCAGTGCGACGTGTTTGTGCGCCGACATTGTATTGCGACAATATACGCCCGGTGGTCAGGATTAGCGGGTATTTGCCGGTTACGCGTTCTGCCGTTGGAACAAATTCGGTCAGCATGAACAAGCCCTTGCCGTTATCGCGCAGGAAATGCTCGGTGTGCATAATCGGTGTGCCTTCCGGCGCTTCGTCATTACAAGGCCATTGCACGCTGCCGAGGCGGTCGATCTTTTCATAGCTGACGCCGGAAAAGCTGGGCGTAAGCCGCGCAATTTCATCCATGATTTCTGACGGATGGCTGTAGTTCATCGGGTAACCCATCGCATTGGCCAGCATCTGGGTAACTTCCCAATCCTGATAGCCGGCTAATGGCGACATGACTTTGCGCACCGGTGAAATACGCCGTTCGGCATTGGTAAAGGTGCCGTTCTTTTCCAGGAAGGATGAGCCTGGGAGGAAAACATGGGCAAACTTAGCGGTTTCGTTGAGGAATATATCCTGAACGATCACGCATTCCATGGCCCGTAATGCGGCATGAACGTGTTTAATATCCGGATCGGATTGGGCAATGTCCTCGCCTTCGCAGTACAGACCCATAAAGCTTTTGTCTAGCGCTGCCTCGAACATGTTGGGAATACGCAGGCCCGGTTCGGCGCTGAGTTCGGCCTGCCATGCATTTTCAAACAGCTGGTGCGTTACAGGATCGGATACATGGCGATAACCGGGGAACTCATGCGGAAATGAACCCATGTCGCAAGAACCTTGTACGTTATTTTGCCCGCGTAACGGATTTACGCCGACACCGTCATGACCCAGGTTGCCGGTCGCCATGGCCAGATTGGCAATGCCGATGACCATGGTGGAGCCTTGGCTGTGTTCCGTTACCCCTAAACCATAGTAAATAGCGGCATTGTCAGCCATGGCGTAAAGCCGCGCGGCAGCTCTAAGCTCGGCTGCCGGCACGCCGGTAATAGACTCGGAAGCTTCCGGTGAATTATGTTCCTGCGCGACAAAGGTTTTCCATTTGGCGAAAGAGGCTACCTCGCAACGCTCATTAACAAAGGCTTCGTCAAGCAAGTTTTCGGTCACCACGACATGGCCGAGCGCATTGATCAAAGCGACATTGGTGCTGGGACGCAATTTCAGATGATGGCTGGCTTTGACATGAGGCGATTTGATCAGGTCGATTTCGCGCGGATCAACCACGATCAGCTTTGCGCCCTGACGCAGGCGTTTTTTCATTTGCGAACCGAATACGGGATGCCCGTCAGTAGGATTCGCGCCGATCACCATAATGACATCGGCTTTCATGACCGAGTCGAAATCCTGGGTGCCGGATGATTCACCAAAGGTTTGTTTCAATCCGTAACCGGTAGGCGAATGGCAAACACGAGCGCAGGTATCGACATTATTATTGCCAAAACCGGCGCGAATCAGTTTTTGCATGATGTAGACTTCTTCGTTGGTGCAACGAGAAGAAGTGATGCCGCCGATCGAGTCTTTGCCGTATTTTGCCTGGATGCGTTTTAATTCCGACGCGGCATGATTAATGGCTTCTTCCCAGCTGACTTCCCGCCATGCGTCTTTAATGCTGGCGCGGATCATCGGCTTGGTGATGCGGTCTTTGTGCGTGGCGTAACCGAATGCAAAGCGGCCCTTGACGCAGGAATGGCCGTGGTTGGCTTTGCCGTCTTTATGCGGCACCATGCGGATGACTTGTTCGCCTTTCATTTCCGCCCTGAATGAACAGCCGACGCCGCAATAAGCGCAGGTTGTCACGATCGCATGTTCCGGCTGGCCGTTGTCGATGACCGATTTTTCCATCAGGGTTGCGGTTGGGCAGGCTTGTACGCAAGCGCCGCAGGATACGCATTCCGAATCCATGAACGGCTGGTTCTGGCTGGGCGATACCTTGGAATCAAAACCGCGACCGTCAATGGTTAACGCAAAGGTGCCTTGGGTTTCTTCACAGGCTCTGACGCAACGCGAGCAAACGATACATTTACTGGGATCGAAACTGAAGTAGGGGTTGCTGTGGTCTTTTTCGGCGTTCAGGTGTGTTTCAATCGGGTTGTAACGCACTTCGCGCAAACCGACGACGCCTGCCATGTCTTGCAGTTCGCAATCGCCATTGGCCGAACAGGTCAAACAGTCCAGCGGGTGATCGGAAATATACAGTTCCATGATGCCGCGGCGCACGTCGGCCAGTTTTTTATTCTGGGTGACGATTTTTAAACCTTCAGCGACCGGCGTCGTGCATGAAGCGGGCATGCCTCGGCCACCTTCTATTTGCACCACGCAAAGCCGACAGGAACCGAAGGGTTCTATGCTGTCGGTTGCGCATAATTTGGGAATTTCAATGCCGATGCTTGCTGCCGCTCGCATGACTGAAGTTCCTGCCGGTGCCGTTACCTGAAAACCATCAATTTCCAGTGTGACTAAGTTATTGCTGGTGCTGGCTGGTGTGCCAAAATCTTTTTCTTTATTGATCGACATTGTAATATCCTCTAAATCATTATCAGGCGGCAGTAGCTTTTGCATTTATCCCGAAATCTTCGGGGAAATGATTTAAAGCGCTCAGTACAGGGTAGGGCGTCATACCGCCTAATGCACAGAGGGAGCCGTTGAGTAAGGTGTCGCAAAGATCACGTAACAAGGGGATGTTTTTATCGAGGTTGCGACCATTAATAATGTCGTCCATGACTTCTACGCCACGGGTGGAGCCAATGCGGCAAGGTGTGCATTTGCCGCAAGATTCAATTTTACAAAATTCCATGCTATAGCGCGCCATTTCGGCCATATTGACCGTGTCGTCAAAAACGACAATGCCGCCATGCCCCACGACCGCCCAGATGGCGGCAAAGGCTTCGTAATCCAGAGGGGTATCGAATTGCGATTCGGGCAGATAAGCGCCGAGCGGGCCGCCTACCTGAACGGCCCGAATCGGTCTGCCGGAAGCTGCGCCGCCGCCGAAATCATAAAGCAATTCGCGCAAGGTCAAGCCAAAGCCCAGTTCGACTAAACCGGGACGCTTGATGTTGCCTGCCAATTGCACCGGCAGGGTACCGCGAGAGCGTCCCATGCCGAAATCGCGGTAATAATCGCCGCCTTTATCCAGAATGACCGGGATTGAAGCCAGGGAAATAACGTTGTTGACGACAGTGGGCTGGCCGAATAAACCGCTGATGGCAGGTAAGGGCGGTTTAAAGCGCACCAGGCCGCGTTTGCCTTCCAGGCTTTCCATTAATGACGTTTCTTCGCCGCAGACATAAGCGCCTGCGCCCAGTCTGACTTCCAGGTTAAATGTTTTTCCGCTGCCCTGAATGTCGTCGCCCAGATAACCGGCTTGGTAAGCGGTTGCAATGGCGGCATTGAGGACTTCGAACGCGTGAGGATATTCTATGCGCAGATAGATATAGCCTTGTGTCGCATCGACGGCCAAACCTGCAATCGTCATGCCTTCGATCAATACGAACGGGTCGCCTTCCATGACCATGCGGTCGGAGAATGTGCCGGAATCGCCTTCATCGGCATTGCAGATAATGTATTTTTGCAGCGATGCAGTATTGAGCACCGTCTTCCATTTAATGCCGGTTGGAAAGGCCGCGCCGCCACGTCCACGTAAACCGGAATCGGTGACCGCTTGGACGATTTGTTCCTGGCTCATGGCCAGCGCATTTTTCAGGCCGCGGTAGCCGTCGTTTTCGACATAATCGGTCAAGCTGGCGGGATCGGTTTTGCCGATACGGGCAAAGGTCAAGCGCTGCTGTTTTTTGAAGTAATCAAGTTCTTCAGTTAGGCCCAAACCTAAAGTATGCGCGCCGCCTTCCGTAAAACCTGCATCGAACAAGCCGGATACGTCTCCGGGTTGAACCGGTCCATAGGCGATACGTCCTTTAGCGGTTGCCACTTCAACCAGCGGTTCCAGCCAGTACATGCCTCTTGAACCGTTGCGGATCAGATTAATATCAAGGCCGCGTTTTGCCGCTTCCTGAGCGATAGCTGTAGCAACGCGATCTGCACCCAATGAAACGGCGCTGGAATCGCATGGCACATAAATAGTGATACTCATGCTGATGCCTCTGTATTGTTGATGATCGCATCAAAACTGTCCGCTGACACGCGACCGTAAATCTCCTTGCCGATTTGCATGGCCGGTGAACAGGCGCAATTACCCAGGCAGTAAACAGGCTCAAGGGAGAATTTGCCGTCTGCGGTCGTTTCATGGAAATCAATACCGAGCTTGCTTTTGACATGCTCTTCCAGTTTTCTTCCGCCCATCGATTGGCAGGATTCCGCTCGGCAAAGGTGAATAGTTTGTTGGCCCGGCGGTGTGTCCCTGAAATAGTGGTAAAAGCTGATGACGCCGTGTACTTCGGCACGAGACAGGCTAAGAGCCGTTGCAATGTCGGGAACGCTTTCGGCAGGGATATATCCCATAGCATCTTGTATGCCATGCAGAATAGGTAAAAGTGCGCCGGGCTTGTCTTTGAGTGCGGCGATTATTTCTTGCACGGTTGATTGCGTGGAGCCTGATTCTGTCATGGTCGTCTCAATATGGAGAATCCATCCTGATTAAAACAACGGCTGTTCCTGACTGTTGCATATTTAAGTGTGCCGGGTAGCATAGCACAAGATATTTTGGGTGTAAAAATGCTATAAAATAGACAAAAATATAAGTGTTTTGAAAGTATCGGTTATGTCTCTATTTATAATGGATATTTTTTAAACACAGTAGGTTAAAAAGATTTATCCGTTTTTAAGCAATGCACTGTTCACGCATAGGCTCATATTGATGATATTTTTTGATAGGTTTTTTGCGGAATATAATAAAAAGGGTGACCGAGGACACCCTTTTTATCGTCTCGGCATAACCGCTATGCAGATTTTGCATGGAGTAAAAAATCTGTCCATGCCGTCGTAAAGCGAGTCTTTCTATTTCACAAAGCAGGTTTTTTCCGCAGATTGTTCAGCTTCTTTAAGCCGTTTTCTCAAATCTTTGGATTGAGCCGGATCGCGCATGGCCGCCGCGGCATCGCCGGTTTGACCTTTGGTTAAATAGGTAAAGGTTTTCGCGGCTTCGTATTCGGCGAAGTTCAGTTTTTCAGCTATTTTGTCGATTTTACAGCCGCAGGCATATTGGGTGATATAAGTCAGGCCTCCATGTTGTGCAACGCAATTTAAAACATATTCAACGCGGTCACGGGTAGGGTAGTCGCTGACAAACGGTGCAGGCTCGGCTTGTTCAACCGGTTTTTCCGGCGCCGTGGCGCAGCCTGAAATAACGACAACTAACGCAAAACCGAGAATGGCGGGTGTGTATTTAATTTTCATTGATGATTTTTTATTCCCATAAGTCAGTAAAGTGAAAAAGGTTGCGTAGCTTGCAATAAACAGCAGGCTTGCGAGAATAGCCGTTCGGTTGAACGATTTTGACCATTACCCACGATATTCAAAGCTTACCATTATGAACAGTCAAACAAAAGTAGCAGGCGTGATTCTTGCCGGAGGCCGTGCCCGGCGCATGAATAATCAGGATAAAGGCCTGGTGAACTTTAATGGCTGCCCGATGGTCAGTTACGCCATTGCTGCGTTGGCTCCCGTTGTGGACTGTGTGTTTATAAATGCCAATCGGAACATTGATCAATACCGGCAATTCGGCTGGCCGGTTATTAGCGATCAAACCGACAGTTTTGACGGTCCTTTGGCGGGCATATTAACTGCAATGATTCATGCCGATGCCGATGCCGATGCCGATGTCTTGGTGGTCATTCCTTGTGATTCGCCGTTAATTAAAACGGAACACCTGCAGAAACTGTTATTAACCCGCGCGGAACATAATGCTGATGTTGCCGTCGCTTTTGATGGAACAAGGTTGCATCCGGTTTTCTTGGCGATAAAGACCGCATTGCAAACCAGTCTGCAAGAGTATTTAGCGGATGGTCAGCGTAAAGTCGAGGTTTGGCTGGCTCAGCAGAACTTGGTTCGGGTGGATTTTAGTAACGAAACGGAAATATTCAGCAACATTAATACCATGACGGAGTTATCTGTGCTGGAGGAAACTAAGCGTTTCAGTTAGAATCGGGCATCGTTATCCTGCGTAAGCGCTCGATAAAAATATTTGCTCACCGACTCAATTTAAAACAGTAACGGGATGTTCGATCAGGAAGAATGTGTCATCAGTCCCATGTTTACAATGGATTTGGCTTTTTGCCGCCGTATCATGTTCAGATGTCGTGAATTAAGGAAATAAAGAACCATGAATAAGCTGTTTTCCCCTGCTATTGCCCTGATGAACCGGCTGGATTACACCAGAAAATTCATGGTGCTGGGGCTGATATATCTCGTCGCGATTACCGTGGTCGTGTACAGTCTTTATGCGAGCCTTAATCAGGTTGCCCGTACCTCGCAGCGACAATTGGAAGGTCTTGAATTGATCAAGCCCATTTCCAGCGGCGTGCAATTTATGCAACAGCACCGTGGGTTGTCGACAGGCGTTCTCGGCGGCAATGAAGCGATGCGCAATCAATGCGATACCAAGGAAATTGAAACAGCTGCGGCTTTTGACGCGATAGAACGGAGGCTATCTGCCAGCCTGGTTTTAAGCGAAGACTGGGCGCGACTTAAAGCCGATTGGAATAGTTTACAAAAAGGTTGGTCTCACTGGACGGTGGACGAAAACTTCAGCACACATACCGACTTGATCGACCGGATGCTGGTATTTGAGGTGCGTGTCGCTGATGACTATGCGCTGACCTTTGACTCGGATGTCGATGCGTTTTACCTGATCGATACGACCATCAATAAATTGCCGCTGGCACTTGAGAGGCTCGGACGGATACGCGCCTTCGGCACCGGTATTTTGACCCAAAAGCAAATCTCGGCCTATCAGCAAGCCGAGATGATTGCCCTGATTGCCGAACTTCGTCACGCGCTTAAGTTTCTTGCGATTAATCTTGAGAAGACCGGTCAATTCAATCCTGGAATACAAAACCCGTTACTGGCCGCAACCGAAGATATAGTCGATTCGGCGCGTCAGATTGTCGATCTTGTGCAGTCGGATATTATCACCGAGCATTTTGTCACGAGTCCTGAAGACTTCTTTAAGATGGCCACGGCAGCTATCGACAAAGGTTATCGGCAGATGGACCAGACCTTGCTGCCAAAGACGGAAGCGTTGATTACTGGGCGCATTCAGCATACAAAAAATAAATTGCACGTTAGTATCGGTATTGCCGTCCTGTTGTTACTGGTGGTGCATTATTTTCTGATAGGTATTTATTACGCCATGATCGGCAGTATTCAGTCACTTACCCGTTCGGCGCGCGTGTTCGCCGGTGGCGATATGCGCGAACGTATTAATCTGGATACGCGCGACGAACTTCGTCAGGTTGGCGACAGCTTCAACGAAATGGCCGATGGTTTTAATGCGCTGCTTGCGGCTCGCCTTGAAGACAAGGCCAGCGAAACAAGGCTGCGCTCAATCATTGATGCTTCTCCGGTCCCTATGGTGCTGAATGATGACCAGCAAAACATCACCTTCCTGAATCCTGCGTTTATTCAAACCTTCGGGTACACGTTGGAGGATATTCCAACCCTGACTGATTGGTGGGCAAAGGCAAGCCCGGACCCGGAATACCGGGAATGGATGGCGGCTACCTGGCAAACAACGCTGGAAACAGTGTTGCATGATGACAGTCAATTTAATCCTGTAGAGCTCAATATACGGTGTCATAGCGGATCGACTAAAACCGTGCTGGCGAATGCCTCGTCCATCAAGCAGTCATTGGGGAGTGTTCATCTGGTTGTGTTATATGACATCAATGAGCGCAAGAAGGCCGAGCAGAAGGTACTGGAGCGCGAGGCGCGATACCGGGCGGTGACCTATTCCGCCAACGATGCCATTATTACAACCAATAGTGCGGGAAATATTACCGGCTGGAACCGGGGCGCTGAGACTATCTTTGGGTATACGGAAACCGAAGTTAGCGGTCAGCCGTTGACCTTACTGATGCCGCCTCGATACCGTGATCCGCATCTTATCGGTATGAAGCGGGTGTTATCGGGCGGAGTGTCGCACATTAACGACAAAACAATCGAATTGGCAGGACTGCGTAAGGATGGGAGCGAATTTCCGCTGGAACTTTCGCTGGCAAAGTGGGAGGCTTCTGAAGGTTGGTTCGTCACCGGTATCATTCGCGACATAACCGAGCGTAAACAGGCTGAAGCCGATCTTCGTATTGCCGCTATCGCCTTCGAGACTCAGGAGGCCATGATGATCACTGATACCAATCAGGTTATTCTCAAGGTCAATCAGGCATTTGTCCGGATCACCGGGTACAGCGCCGAAGAAGCCATCGGCCAGACGCCTGCATTGCTCAAGTCCGGTTATCAGGATGCGAAGTTTTATCAAACCATGTGGGAAAGCTTGGTTCGTGACGGATACTGGCAGTCCGAAATCTGGAATCGACGCAAGTGCGGTGATGTCTATCCCGAACGGATTACCATTACCGCCGTGACCAATGCCGAGGGCAATGTGGTCAATTACGTTGGGACTTTTGATGACATTTCCCAGCATAAAAAGGCGGAGGAAACTATTCACGACCTGGTTTTCTATGACTCGCTGACCAAGTTGCCTAACCGCCGTCTGCTGCTGGAGCGATTGAAACACAGCATCGAAGTGGAGCGACGTGACGGCAAACAACTTGCGTTGATGATGCTGGATTTGGATCGATTCAAAGTGATTAACGACAGCCTGGGGTATCTGGCCGGTGACGAACTGCTGCAACAAGTCGCTACACGAATAGCGACCCGGTTGCGTAAAGTAGACATAGTTGCCAGATTGCGAAAAGTGGACTTGCTTGCCCACCTGGGTGGCGATGAGTTTATCATGCTGCTGGAAGACATTACGCACACAGAAGATGCAGCGCGGGTGGCTGAACAGGTTATCGCTATTTTGAGCAAGCCTTCTATTTAAGCCAAGGCGATGAGATACACATTACTGCCAGCGTTGGTATAAGCCTGTATCCTCAGCACGGCGACAACCCCGACACGTTGATCAGTTATGCCGATGCGGCGCTGAATAAAGCCAAGGCGGAAGGACGCGGCTGTTTTGCCTATTATTCCGAAGACCTGACCTTGGCGGCCCGTCAGCGCATCGCGCTGGAAGCCCGGTTACGCAAAGCCATTGAGCAGCAGGAGTTGCGGGTTTTCTACCAGCCGCAGGTTGATATTGTCACAGGACGCATCATCGGAGCGGAAGCATTAGTGCGCTGGCTGGATCCGATTGAGGGACTGATTGCGCCGATTCACTTTATTCCCCTTGCCGAAGAAACCGGCCTGATTTTGGAGATTGGCGCATGGGTATTGCGGGAAACCTGTCGCCAAGGCAGGCAGTGGCTGGATGCGGGTTTACCGCCGTTAACCTTGGCAGTTAATGTATCCGCTCACCAATTCCGCCGGTCTGATATTGGTGCTTTGGTTACTACGGTACTGAATGAAACCGGTTTTCCGGCGGAACAGCTGGAGCTGGAAATGACTGAAAGTGGACTGATGGAAAGCCAAAGTAAGGTTATGGGACTCCTGAATGATTTACGCTCCCAGGGGGTGCGTTTCGCTATTGACGATTTTGGCACCGGTTATTCGTCATTGGCTTATCTCAAGCATTTTCCTTTGGACTCGTTGAAAATAGACAAGAGCTTTATCGATGATATTCCCCATCTTCAAGACGATATGGAAATTGCCGCCACTATTATCGCTATGGGACATATGCTGGGCTTTAAAGTCCTGGCTGAAGGCGTGGAGACGGCCGAGCAATTGGCATTCTTGCAGGACAAAGGTTGCGATGCTTACCAAGGCTATCTCAAAAGCAAACCTGTACCGGCTGACGAGTTTGTCAGGTTATTATTGGAATAATAGTTCGAATAAGGCGCAGATTGTTAATGCAGATTTTTTTGCATCAGTTGCAATGAACTCCCCGTACTTTTAATCACGCCTGCGTTACTGCCGAAACCTGTATTTTCAGGTATAATTTGCAACATTTTTAACTCAGGGTATAGGTGTTATGTCGGAAATCAATAAAGTTGTATTAGCTTATTCCGGAGGTCTGGATACTTCCGTTATTCTTAAGTGGTTACAGGATGTTTATGACTGTGAGGTGGTTACTTTTACAGCTGATTTGGGGCAGGGCGAAGAAGTGGAACCTGCGCGAGCCAAAGCGCAAGCGATGGGCATTAAAGATATTTACATTGAAGATTTACGCGAAGACTTTGCGCGCGATTATGTTTTTCCGATGTTTCGTGCCAATACGGTTTACGAAGGCGAATATTTGCTGGGCACATCAATTGCCCGTCCTTTAATCGCCAAGCGGCTCATCGAAATCGCCAATGAAACCGGTGCGAATGCCATTTCTCACGGCGCAACAGGCAAAGGTAACGACCAGGTACGCTTTGAGCTGGGCGCTTACGCACTGCGTCCCGATATACAGATCATCGCACCCTGGCGGGAATGGGATTTAACCTCCCGTCAAACGTTGCTGGACTATGCCGAAAAACATAAAATTCCGGTGGAAATGAAAAAAGGTAAAACCTCGCCTTATTCGATGGATGCCAATTTACTGCATATTTCTTACGAGGGCCGGGTTCTGGAAGATCCTTGGGCGGAGCCTGAAGAGGATATGTGGCGCTGGACAGTTTCGCCTGAATCCGCGCCCGACAAACCGACTTACATTGAGCTGACTTACCGTCAGGGCGATATTGTCGCCATTGATGACGTGCCTTGCACGCCTGCGACAGTGATGGAGCAATTAAACAAAATTGCCGGCGCCAACGGTATCGGTCGATTGGATATCGTGGAAAACCGCTATGTCGGCATGAAATCGCGCGGCTGCTATGAAACACCGGCCGGTACGGTGATGCTCAAAGCGCATCGTGCGATTGAATCGTTAACGCTGGACAGGGAAGTGGCGCATTTAAAGGATGAGCTGATGCCGCGTTATGCGTCTTTAGTCTATAACGGTTACTGGTGGAGTCCTGAGCGAGAAATGATGCAAACCATGATAGATGCGTCTCAGGCGAACGTTAACGGCAAGGTCAGGCTCAAGCTTTATAAGGGCAATGTAGTCGTTGTCGGTCGCGCTTCCGATACCGACAGCCTGTTTGATGAAAGCATTGCGACGTTTGAAGATGATGGCGGCGCATATAATCAAAAAGATGCCGAGGGCTTTATCAAGTTAAACGCGCTGCGAATGAGAATAGCCGCTGCCAAGCGATTACGCTAATGCGGCAGGCAGCATAAGGTTTGAAATCTTATGCTGCCTTTGTATTTAAATAAAATGCAGAATTTGTCCATTAAACTTGTATAATCGCGAGTCAGGTAGCACTACTGCCGACAGGGTTTGTTATAAAAATAATAATTGTTCGGGCAGGATGGTTGGTTGCCATGGGTTCCTGGTTCGAGAGGAAGTAATTAATGAGTGATAAAGATAAGATAAATTCAGTCGTAGAGGGATTGCCAGGCAATGCTTCTACGGTTCTGCAAAGAATACCTTCGCATCATGCATTAATGAAAGTTAACAGATTGCTGCTGACTATAATCTGTTCCTTGATGGTTGTTGTTTTGATAGGGGGCTTTTTATTGTTCCCAACCGATAACTTCTTAAATCGCTATAAAAACGCCACGGCTACCGAGACCTATGCGGCTGAGATGAATCCCGTGATGTCAGCGGAAGTTAACGCCCTGAAAGGACAGCTTGTCGGCTTGGTCAGCGGTTCAATTGAAAGCAAATTAAACGCGTTGGAAGAGAGTCTCCGGGTGGGTTCCGTTTCCAGTTCTATAGGGACCATAGAAGACTTGAAGAATGACCTTAAAGTTCTCCGTTCCTATTCAGAGTCCACCAAGAAGGGAAAGGCGGTCGTTTCCAATGAGCAGCTAATGCAGGAAATGTCCCAATTAAAACGTCTGATCTATTTGACTATTGCTTCTTGCGGGTTGATGCTGGCGGCAGTTGCGGGTATCTGGATTAAAAATCGTAACCGGTTACCTTATAAAGAAAGCAAAACAAGTTATTTGGGTAAGGATTAATTTTTGGTTTTTCGGACACAAAAAAAAGCCGCCCCGGTTTATATAGTGGGGCGGCTTTTTTATGGTCTGTCGATCCAGGTTTTAGTTGCCGCCCAGATATTTGTACAGAGCATCAACAGCTTGGTCTTCGCCGTATCCCGCTTTAACAACGGCTGGATTTTTCATGATCTCAGCGATAGCTTTAGGCATGCCGCCTTTGCCTTCTTTAAGAACGTTTTCGAATTTCGCTCTGTCCAGCTGACCAGCTTTAATTAAAGCTGTTAACTGTGGATTTGAAGCGATATCATGACAAGTGCCGCAGCCGCGACCGAAAGCGCGTTCATAAATTTTCTTACCCACATCGCTAGCTTCGTCGGCAAATACTTGTCCACTTAAAGCGAGTAAAGCGATACCAGCTAGTGTACCTAATGTTTTTTTCATGTTGACCTCTCCTCTTGGTAGTAAAAAAAGAACTGCTGTTTATTGTTGAAGAAAATAACAGTTCGATTAAAAGTTAAACCGTGAAAGCATAGGGAATTTGGCGGGAAAATTCAATTGTTTTATTTATTTATTTTCCCTGAGTTATATTATCGACAACGGCTATGAATGATAACTGAATCGTTTAATCGGCCTTTAAGTTAAGGTATGACAAACAATAGTTAATCAAGTCGGCGGGTCTGAAACCAGCTCAGCTTGTCATGAAGGGTTACTACCGTGCCGATAATAATCAAAGTGGGCGGCTTGATGTCCTGACCGGCAACTTTGTCCGGTAATGTCTCCAGGGTGCCGGTAATCACCCGCTGGTTGGACGTGGTGCCTTGTTGAACAAGGGCAATGGGTAAATCTTTGGGACTGCCGTGCGCAATTAAAGACTGGCAGATTTTTTCCAGACCGGCCAGTCCCATATAGATGACGATGGTTTGATTAGGCGCTGCAAGTTGCGTCCAGTTTAAATTGACGGAATTATCTTTCAGGTGGCCGGTGACAAAGGTGCAGGATTGGGCATGATCCCGATGGGTTAGCGGGATGCCCGAGTAGGTTGCGCAGCCGGACGCGGCGGTAATGCCGGGAACGACCTGAAAATTAATACCTTGCTGCATCAAGGTTTCAATTTCTTCGCCGCCGCGGCCGAATATGAACGGATCTCCGCCTTTTAAGCGCACCACCCGTTTTCCTGCTTTAGCCAAATCAGCCAGCAGGGTATTGATGGATTCCTGAGGAAGCGCATGATATTGCCGTTGTTTGCCGACATAAATCTTTTCGGCATCCCGGCGGGCCAAATCGAGAATTTCCGGCGAAACCAGTCGGTCATAGACAACGACATCGGCCTGTTGCATCAACCGTAGCGCGCGGAAAGTCAACAAGTCAGGCGCGCCGGGGCCGGCGCCAACCAGATAGACTTCGCCGAGGTTTGGGTTTTCTTTTTGCTTGAGCAGGGTCTGCTCTAATTGCTGTTCGGCCTCCTGTTCCTTGCCGGAGAAGACCAGTTCAGCGATCGAACCCTGCAAGACATTTTCCCAGAAGATCCGGCGTTGTGCGGGTTGCTTAATATGCTGTTTGACCTTATCCCTGAACTTGTCAGCCAGACCGGCAAGTCGACCATAGGCGGGAGGAATCACGGTTTCTATTTTAGCCCTGAGCAAACGGGCTAATACCGGTGCGGCACCGCCGGAGGATACCGCGGCAATAATCGGCGAGCGGTCGATAATGGCCGGAAAAATGAAACTGCACAGCTCGGGATTATCGACCACATTGACAGGGATATTTTGGTCCGTCGCCGTTTTGGCAACCAGGCAATTGGTCTCCGTATTATCGGTTGCCGATACCACCAGCCTGAAGTCGCCAAGATCGGCAGGGGAGAATGACTTTTGCAGCAGCGTTAAGTTATGCGTCGCTTGCAGGCTTAATACCGTGGGACTTATCTCCCTGGCTATCACGGTGATTTTTGCGCCGGCTCGTGCCAACAATTCAATTTTCCGGGCGGCGATTTCGCCTGCACCAACAACCAGGCAAGGCTGGTCTTTAAGCTTTAAAAATACAGGGAAATAATCCATTTAGTTATGATGATTCTTGGATTTAAAAGAGGATGGTATTATAAGCGCACCAAACTTAGTTGAGAAAACTTAAAATAAACCTATGATCGAATTTAACCTGGAAGTAGATGCCAGCGGTTTGAATTGTCCATTACCCTTGTTGCGCCTGAAAAAAGCCTTGATGGACATGGCCAGCGGCGATGTCGTCAAAGTGATCGCAACCGATCCGGCGGCGCACTTGGATTTTGGCGTTTATGCCGACCAGACCGGGCATCAAATTATTCAATTGATAAGGGAATCCAATAAGCAGGTTTTCTATTTCAAAAAGAAATAGCGTAGGCCGGAATAAGACCACCCAAGCGTAGCGCGAGGTGGCGTTTCACGTCAGGCTATCCTGCCTGCCGCCCTTCGGGTAAATGCAAATCTGTTCCAGACAGATTTGTCCGGCGAATCCTGATGGTGTTTGCCGGAATAAGCCTGTTTTCGCTGTCGCTCAAACAGGCTTATTCCGGTCGACAGCGTTCAACGCTGTCCTCCATACATGAAGCTTTTGTCCATAGGAAAGAGAGGCATGCGCCGGGCTGGTCGATGGGAGACGCATGTAGCTGACAGCAGCGGTGCTGACGGTAGGCAAAACATACTGCCGGTACGCCGACTCCGCCTTTGCCCCGTTGAAAAACACCGCACGGACCTTGTCGTGCGTACGAAAGAAGCTCTGAAAGTCATTTACAGTGATGGAGCCGCTGTCAATTTTTGCGTCCAAGCTGCCGACTCGCGTACAGGATTGCAACACATCCCAGAGTGCGATGCGGGCTGTTTTCAGCGCGTGTAGCCGATCTTCATATGCAGCGTCCGGATCAAACCCAAGCAATTGCGCCATGATTTTCCAGAAGGCATTGCGTCGATTCGCATAATACTGACTCGCCGCCAAAGACTCCTGTCCCGGCATGCTGCCCAGAATCAATATCTCGGCATTCGAATCTGAGATCGGTTCGAAGCACAATAAAAGTGGTTTTGTCATTTCGGTCTACCGGGTTTAAAGCATAAAACCACGAAGCATACGAAGAAAAATCAAGATAAAAACTTCGTGTCTTCGAGAGATTTATTAAATGGCTGACAGAATAACCGAAACGGTGCAATTAATCAGGCTGCTTTTAAAGTTGGATTTATAATGCCGTCAGAAGCAAGCGCAAGTAATTAAAATAAATCCCCCCAATACAATCTTGAGTTTAAGCAAAATGGTTAAACGTAGTATTTTTAGAAAGCTGCTCATTACGATGGTGGGTTTAATTATCGCCTTGTTGATGCTGTTAACCTTTATTCAGATTGAGTTTCAAAAAGATGTGTTCGAGAAGGAACTGGAAAAGCGCATTGCGCTGATGAAAGGACGGTTAATCGATAGAGGGCAGATTCTATCCGGTAATTTATCCGGTCAAGTTAAGAATGGCATCGCTTCCGTCAACCTTTCCCTGGTTGCCGACCAGTTAAGAAATGCAGTGCAGGAAAATAAAGAGCTTCGTTACATCATATTAATGCAAGCCTCAGGGAGGGCGTATATTCATACGCTAAAGCCGCAGTTGGAAATGGAGATTTTATCCGAAAAAGAGGACTTGTTTGCGGCGGGTCAAAAGACGGCAACGGTTAATGAGTATGTAAGCAACGGTGAATCCTTTATGGAATTTATCATGCCGATTCAAGTGAGTGCGAGGCCTTGGGGCGTTCTCCGGTTGGGTTTTTCCCTGGATCTTCTTAATCAGGAGATCGTTAATTCCCGAGAGGAGAGTATTAGTCAAATCGGCGAAATGATAACGCGGCTATTAATAACCGCAGCCATTTTTATCCTGATTGGCGCGTGCATCGTATTGTTCGTGTCTGAACGTCTGTCCAGGCCGCTAATGCACTTGACCCGATTGGCAAATGAGTTGGCTCAAGGTAATTTTGCGGTCAGCGACAATGTTAAAAAGATTCACCCGGATGGCGAAATCGGGGCGCTAACGACAGCGTTTTCTCAAATGGCCCGGAATCTGAAAATTTCTTACGATAAGCTTGAAGAATACAGTCGGACGTTAGAGCAAAAAGTAATAAACCGCACGTCCGAATTGGCCGAGGCGCGAGATCAGGCCGTTGCGGCCGATAAAAGCAAATCAGAGTTTCTTTCGATGATGAGTCATGAAATCCGGACGCCGATGAATGCGATCATCGGTATGACCCGGCTGGCTTTGCAGACGGACCTGACTGCAAAACAGCAGGATTATTTGACTAAGGTTCAGATTTCTTCACGCGCATTACTCGGAATCATTAACGATATTCTGGATTTCTCCAAAATCGAAGCCGGGAAGCTGGAGCTGGAAACGATCGCATTTAATCTGGATGACGTGTTGAACGATCTTTTCAGTTTGATGAGTGACAAAGCGGAAGAAAAAGGCCTGAAGATACGATTTATTACCGCCGACGATGTGCCTTCGGATTTGATAGGCGATCCGCTAAGGCTGGGCCAAGTGTTACTTAATTTAGTCAACAACGCGGTAAAATTTACCAGCCACGGCGGCGATGTCGATATTAAAGTCGCGTTAGCGGAAGGCGCCGAACAAGCAAAAAGAGCCGATCAAATTAGGCTTGAGTTTTCTGTTAAGGATACCGGCATAGGCTTGACCACAGAACAAATAGGCGGGCTATTTCAATCCTTTAATCAAGCCGATAAATCTACCACCCGCAAATACGGCGGAACCGGTCTGGGCCTGGCCATTTGCAAGCGAATGGTGGATATGATGGGTGGCGCCATTACGGTAAACAGTGAAATAGGCCAGGGGAGTACTTTTATTTTTACCGCCATCTTTGGGCAACCCTATGAGGTAAGTCAAAAATACTCGGCATCACACGATGCTTTTCGCGGCGTAAAAGCATTAGTGGTGGATAGTGATGAGACATCGCGGAATGCCTTGTGCTTGCATTTGGAAAGCCTTTTTTTCCAAGTGACGTCCGTCAGCACGGGTGAGCAAGCCATTCAGCTGTTGGAAAACGCCAGCGCTGAAGATCCTTATCGGCTTGTACTCATGGACTGGAATTTACCCAAAATGGACGGTATTTCGGTTGCGCGGCATATTAAAAATAGTCTTGAAATCGCCTGTATTCCTCACATTATCATAGTAACCACGCATAGCAGGGAGGACGTTGTACATGTACAGCGATCAAAAGATCTTAATCTGGATGGCTTTCTTGCTAAACCGGTGCATGCGTCGGCGCTGTTCAGCGCGGTTGTTGAAGCGTTTAATCAAAATGATTTTGACGAATATCCGCCCTCGCGAGTCCGCCGTATAGGGACGGGAAATGAAAAGCTGCATCAAATTAAAGGGGCAAAGCTGCTGTTGGTGGAAGATAATCATATTAATCAGCAGATTGCGAAAGAAACGCTGGAGCAGGAAGGTTTTGAGGTCAGCATTGCCTCGGATGGTCGGGATGCGGTGCAAAAAATACGAACAGGCTATTTTGATGCGGTATTAATGGACTTGGAAATGCCGATCATGGATGGCTATGAGGCAACCCGCATCATACGTTCTGAAGCGCAATTTAGTGATTTGCCGATTATTGCGATGACGGCCCATGCCATGAACGATGTTAGGGAAAAGTGTCTGCACATAGGTATGAACGGGTATGTGACCAAGCCTATAGACGTTGATGAGCTATTGGCAAACTTGATTGATTTAATCAAGCCGGAATTACGCAAGACACCGGCTTCCTGTTTGGCGAAGGCAAGCCAACAAAAAACAGCATTACTGCCGGAATGTTTGCCCGGCATTGATATACCACAGGGCTTAAAAAATGTTGTAGGAAACGAGCGACTGCTGCATGACTTACTGCTGAAGTTTTATGAGGGCTTTAGCGATGCACAGATTCGTGTGGATGCTTTTTTACAAGCGGGCGATGTGGATTCGGCATTGAGATTTCTCCATGCAATGAAAGGTGTGGCGGCCAATCTAGCCATGTCGGAATTGAAAGTATGCATAGAAGCGTTGGAGCAGGTGCTTAATAAACCATGGGAATATGGGCCTGAATTATTAACTGACTTTGCGAGCGCACAGGGCAGGGTGCTTGAGTCGGTTGGGCAGTTAAGCCGTTCTAACGGCCAAGAGATAACGGCTGCAGCGGCGTCGCTTGATTGATTGGTTGGTTGTAGCAATGTTCTGCTGAATTGTTTGAAAGGGTGTAATTAATTTTTATAAAGTTGGTAATTGGTTTTTATACTGGTAGATTAAAACCAAATAACAATAAAGTTGAGCGATACGCTCAGCAAGGAATGGTTTTACAATGCAAATTAAGTTTCCATTTGATTTATCAAAACCGGTTACGGGTGAGGCAAGCATTGAGATCAATAAACCGATTCACGACGTCTTTTCTTATATTGGCGAGCATTTTTATGATAACTATCCTAAATGGTCTGTAGAAGTTGTTGAATTCGAACCCTTGGATGGTAAAGAAGTTTTTGTCGGCGCTAAAGCGAAACAAACCCGTAAAGACAATGGCGCTGCAGTCGAATCTATTTTTGAAATTACAGAGTATCAACCCTCTATAAAGCTTATCTTTAAAGGCCTGACTGAACCCTATAAACACAGTTATTTATTGGAAAGCAGTGAGCAAACACAAGCAACGCGCTTAACTTTCCGCTTCGATTTATTAGAAATCGAAGTTTTTATGCGCCCCTTTGAAAAGCTGATACGTTCCGCCATTGAAGATGGCGCAGAAAATACGGTTGAAAATATCAAAAATTTAATTGCGGTTGAAAGCAATTAATATCGAGTAGATTCGTAATTATCATAAACATTGGAGTTTAATCATGCCTTTTATTGTTGAAAAAGATAGCGGGCTTATTCCGCAAGTGCTTTCCGCTATTTTAGATGAATGTGTTAACGGTGTGACTTTAGCGGATCCGGATTTAGAAGACTCGCCAATTATATATGCCAATAAAGCCTTCGAACGTTTAACCGGTTATAGTCAAGAAGACATCATCGGGCATAATTGCCGTTTTCTTCAAGGCGATGATAGAGAGCAACCGGCTCGCAATCAGATTTCTGAGGCCATGAAAAATCATCAAGCCGTTGAAGTAACGTTACGTAATTATAAAAAAGACGGTAGCCTATTTCATAATAGGTTAAAAATAACGCCATTATTAGATAGAAAAAAACGGGTTATTTATTATCTTGGTGTGCAGTACGATATAACCGAACAGATAACCGCGAGTAATGAAATTAAAGAATTGAACGCTTTATTAAGTGCCATGTCGAACAAATAAACAAGCTTTTATAAAAGGGTGTAAAACATGAAGGTATGTTTATGAGTGCAGCTGAAAATACCCACAATAGTGATGGCCTGCTTTTTAATGAAGAATTATTCGGTCTTGCCATACTCGCTTTTATTGTGTTGTTAATCTTCGAAAAGATTAAGCCGTATCGTAGCTTTTCTAATAAAATCAATAAAGAATCATTCGTTACCAATACCACCGCATTTTTAATTAATAACTTGATTTTGACGGTATTGAGAGCATCGTCATTATTCCTGGTCGCGCAGCAATTTTCATCTTACGGCTTATTAGCCGACTTGGATAACGGCTTGGTCAAATGGCTGCTGGCTTTTGCTTTCTTTGATTTGGCCATTTACATTTGGCATGTGGCTAGCCATAAATTCGAGTTTCTATGGCGATTTCATAAGGTACACCATAGCGATAAAAGTTTTAATGTTTCCACGGGATTTCGCTTTCACGTTTTCGATTTATTGCTGGAAATTATTTACAAGTCTGTATTCGTTGTAGTCATCGGCGTCGATGCCTATTTGGTGCTCTCCATCGAGATTATCGAGTTGTTTTTTATCTTTTTTCATCATGCCAATCTTCGCATTACCAATGAAGAGGCCATTTCACAAGTCATTATTACTCCGTCACTACACCGAACGCATCATTCCACATTACGTACAGAACACGATAGTAACTACGGCATTGTGTTGTCAGTCTGGGATCGAATTTTTGGAACTCGAAAAGAGTTGGTTCCTGAACATATCGGCCTGGATTTAATTGAAGCGGAAAATTTTATACAACTATTTTCGCTGGCATTTATTACTGAAATTAAAGTGCGGCAATTATTAGGCTGGATTCCTAAAGGTAGAAAATAATAAATAACCTGCGTTGGGTTTGTTGTATTGATTAACCGTTAGGTAACTTTGTCGATGATAATTAAAACAAAAAAAGATATTCCTTCCAGTGAGATTACCGATCCTTTAATCTTTAGGGAGCGACGAAAAATCATTAAAGCCATGTTAGCGACGATGGTTGCTGGTGCCGGTATTTCGCCGACATTGGCTGATAACAATCAATCGGTTTGGCCGGATTTGCCCAAAGGTGACTTTTCCGCTGAGTTTTTAACGCCTACGCCCGCTGAACTCATTAAAAATCATACAAATTATTATGAGTTCGCATTCAATAAAAAAGATCCAGCGAGTCTGGCACAAAAGTTACGTACCGATCCCTGGACTATAGAGATAAGCGGCGAGGTGGAAAAACCGGGTCGTTATTATTTAGAAGATATTTTACGTCAGCAAACGCTTCAGGAGCATATCTATCGTTTTCGTTGCGTCGAAGCATGGTCAATGGTTGTACCCTGGGTTGGTTTTTCGCTGGGAAGTTTATTAAAAACGGTTAAGCCTTTATCAACGGCCAATTTTGTAAAATTTACCGCTGTTCATCAACCGGAAGTCATGCCCAAACAGCTTAATAACGCGATGCTGGAATGGCCTTATGTCGAAGCCTTACGCATGGATGAAGCCATGCATCCTTTGACAATATTGGCGGTCGGAATGTATGGCGATATTCTGCCAAAGCAAAATGGTGCGCCATTGCGATTGGTTGTGCCTTGGAAATACGGCTTTAAAAGTATTAAAGCTATTGTGAAAATTGAATTATTAAAGCGACCGCCAGTCACAACCTGGAATAAATTCGCGCCTAATGAATACGGCTTTTACTCTAATGTCAATCCGGCGGTTGCCCATCCGCGTTGGAGTCAAAACAGTGAACGCCAATTAGGCAGCGGTTTTTTTACCCCGCGTCGACAAACTGAATTATTTAACGGCTATGGCGAGCAAGTCGCATCAATGTATAGCGATATGGACTTGCGGCATTTTTTCTGATGGTTCTACGAATTAACAATTTGCGGTCATTAACACTTGTCGGATGTTTAATACCTTTGTTATGGCTGTTTATTGATATTGCTTTCGATAATTTAGGCTCAAATCCCATTCAAGCACTGCATATCCGCCTCGGCGATTGGTCATTGCGCTTTTTGTGTTTGACCCTGGCTATTACGCCGATTCAAACCGTTACAAAATGGCGCGGTATGACAGATTATCGGCAAATGCTTGGGTTGTACGCTTTTTTTTATGCGACCTTGCATGTCTTGGCCTATTTGCTTGTCGATCATGCCCTGATGTGGCGTATGGTCGGCATTGATGTTATTGAAAGTCCCTATATTTGGTTTGGGGTGCTGGCTTATCTCATTATTTTTTCATTAGCGCTTACATCGCCTAAATGGGCTAAAAAGCGGATGGGTAAAACCTGGAAAAAACTGCATCGTTTTATTCATATTGCAGCCGTCGCGGCAATTGTTCATTATTTCTGGCAACTCAAAGGTAATCTGGCCGAACCTTTGTTTTATTCAATAGTTGTCTTTTTACTGCTGAGTTTTCGTATTTTGGTTTGGGTTAAAAATCGGCAATTTAGCCGGATGATGATCCCAACGGGCCAAAGAATCCTGGCCGTGGCGGAGAAACAAGGCGTAATGCCGGTAGTGGTCCGCAAACGACGCTGAGTGCGGGCATGCAACCCTAAATTTAAATGAGCTTTGATCAAATTAATCCAATCTTCTGTCATGAATCCGGATTGAGACTATGCCTAACAGGTGTTGGATGGCGTAGGCATCTTGACCAATCTGCTCACCTTATGCTTTTTTCGGGACTAGCCAAATACCTGGAAAAAAGTGTCGTGCGCATAAAGCAGCATCCCAGTTATATTTTTGGCGCCGTTATTTGTTCGACGGGTTTTTTAACCGCGCTAAATTCTTTGATTGCTGTACTGGCGTAACTCAGTCTGATCATCGCGGTCTTCCTCGTAGTTGATTACTGATTTTGCAGGTATTCATTACTGGAATTGATAAATGGCAATATAAGGTTGCAATACTGTAAAAGCATTGTTTAACATTAGGCACATCGGGTAACAGCTTATACCAATCATCCAAAGTTTGGCATCTTTAGAAGGGGTGGCACTGGAAGTCGGCTTAAGCAATTTTAAGGATTTGTCGTCTTCCCGCTTGTGCTATCGCTTTATTTAATTGGCGAGCAATGCTAAAGTAATTGTTTATTAAAACACTTGGTATTTTTTTGTTGCCGGCTGTTTGCACTCAACACCTTATGACAACTTTGATTTAGGAGAATCCCATGGCTTTCGAACTTCCTGCTTTACCTTATGCTAAAGATGCATTAGCGCCCCATATTTCTGCAGAAACCCTGGAGTATCATTATGGCAAGCATCATCAAACTTATGTAACAAACCTGAATAACCTGGTCCCAGGAACTGAATTTGAAGGTTTGTCGCTCGAAGAAATCATCATGAAATCTTCAGGCGGTATTTTTAATAACGCTGCGCAAGTCTGGAATCACACTTTTTACTGGAATAGCTTGGCGCCCAATGCGGGCGGCGAACCTAGCGGCGCTTTAGCCGATGCGATCAACGCAACTTTTGGTTCATTTGCAAAATTTAAAGAAGACTTTACCAAATGCGCGGTCACCACATTCGGTTCAGGCTGGGCTTGGCTGGTACAAAATGCCGACGGTAGTTTGGCGTTGGTTAGCACCAGCAATGCAGGTTGCCCGTTAACGACCGGTCAAAAGCCTTTGTTGACTTGCGATGTTTGGGAACACGCTTACTACATCGATTACCGCAATGCGCGTCCGGCCTATCTGGAAGCATTTTGGGCATTGGTTAACTGGGATTTTGCTGCAAAAAACTTTTCAGCTTGATTTTTTAACCGATGTGGTGGGGTTTTTTACCTATTGCGTAACATCAGTTTTTAAGTAGTATAAGAAACCTCCTGCATCTACCGATACAGGAGGTTTTTTTATGGGAGAAATAAAATGGCTACAGTTTTAATTACCGGCGCTAATCGCGGCTTGGGTCTGGAGTTTTGCCGTCAATATGCTGAACAGGACTGGCATGTCATTGCTTGCTCCCGTAATCCGGATGATGCGTTTGATTTAAATAATCTCGCCACGCATCATAATGTTCAGATAGAAGCGTTGGATGTTGCAGAGTTTGAACAAATTGATGCGCTATCCAAAAAATTAGCGGATCTGCCGATTGATGTTTTGATTAACAATGCCGGCGTTTATACGGATAACAGCACTAACGGTTTTGGTCATCTTGATTATCAAGCATGGACTAAATCGCTGGTGGTTAATACCGAAGCGCCGTTAAAAATGGCTGAAGCGTTTTTACCGCAAATCAAGCGCGGCAATAAAAAACTGATTGTTAATATCAGCAGTCTGATGGGCAGTATTGCGGATAATGACAGTGGCGGCAGTATTTTTTACCGGTCCAGCAAGGCGGCGCTGAATGCTGCAATGAAGAGTCTGGCGATAACGCTTAAAGATCAGTCTGTCGGTGTGCTTATTTTTCATCCCGGCTGGGTTAAGACCGATATGGGCGGGCCTAACGGGCTGATTAATGCCTATCAAAGCATTACCGGCATGCGGGCTTTGATAGAGAACTTTTCATTGGATCAATCCGGCAGTTTCGTCAAATATGACGGAACGCCAATGCCATGGTGAATGCTATGATTAAAAAGATATTGATTTTATCGATGATGTTGCAAGGCGCGGCTTATGCCGAGGTTTCAATTCCCGAGCAGATTAAAGTGCCTGCGGACTATAGTCCTGTTCTGACCGTGCATGCGAAGGGTGACCAGATTTACCAATGCTCAGCCAATAAAGGCGAGTATGCCTGGGAAACGCAAGCGCCCGATGCCAAGTTGTTCGATGCGCAGGGTAAGATCGTCGGGAATCATACGGCCGGTCCTCTTTGGGAATATAAAGAGGGCAGTCGCGTAGTCGGGCGGGTGGTCAAAAAAATCGATATGGCGCCGGGTTCGGCTATTGCCTGGTTGCTGGTCGAGGTGGTCTCTCATAAAGGCGACGGCCTGTTTTCGAACGTCAGCTTTATTAATCGGATTAATACGCGCGGCGGCCTGCCGCCTTCGTCGGGATGCGATGCTAATCATTTGGGTGGTGAAAAGCGGGTTGCCTATACGGCGGATTATGTTTTTTATGCCAAATAACGTAAATTCACGTTCATAACCGATGTTACGCAATGGCCAAAAAATTTTCACCACGAAGACACGAAGAGAAAATATAAAACTTCGTGCTCTTCGTGCTCTTCGTGTCTTCGTGGTGAATAAAAGTCTTTTGTTTTGATGTTGCTTGTAGTTACTAAATAATCTAGTGCTGCACTAGCTTCAATTCCCTGAGCTTCATCAACGCGTAGACCGACTCCAGGTGGGGGACGGCTACGCCTAGCCGCTGAGCGGCGCGCAGTGCATTGCCCAGGATGGCTTCGGTCTCCATCGGCTGGCCGCTTTCATAATCCAGAAGCATGCTGGTTTTATAAGGCGGCATGGCGTAGGTGTTTTCGATGTTGATGTTAACAATATCGTTGGGCAGCGGATGCCCGGAGGCCGCCGCAATGTCGCAAATTTCCTGCATAATGCTGCGCACGAAAAACTCCTGGGTTTGCAGGATGTCCAGCGTCAGCAAACCTCCTGACAATACCGATAGCGGATTAAACGGCGCGTTCCAGACGCATTTTTGCCAGCGTCCGGTCACAATGTTGTCGACTGCCCCGCAGTCAATGCCGGATTGATTAAAGAGTTCGCAAAGCTGTACGGTTTTGCGGCTGATGCCGTTCGGCAAATTACCTAAAGCCAGGCGACCGTAAGCCAGATGCAATATCTCGCCGGGGCCTGTCCGATTGCAGCAAATAAACGCCAGGCCGCTGATCAGTTCATTATGGGGGAAGGCATTCAGCATTTCCTGCTCGATTTCTACGCCATTCTGGATAAAGACTATCGCGGTATTTCGACCGACAGCGGGACGAATCAGGGCGACCCGGTCCAATGCCGGGATGACTTTGGTGCAGAGTAAAATATAGTCCGGCGTTCCTTTAAAATCGGCAACATTTTTTAACACCTGCGCCGGGGTAAAATTCCAGCGGCCGAGCGCTTGGCTGTTGATGATAAAGTCGTGTTGCTTGACCTGATCGTAATCGGAGCGGCACACGACCGAAACCTCGGCCCCGGCCTGTGCCAGCAGCGAGCCGTAAAAAGCGCCGACGGCCCCCGCTCCAATAACAAGCACTTTAATCATGGCTATCTTCGTTCAGAATCTGCTTTAAAAAAGGGAGGGTTAACTTACGTTTGGCGGCCAATGATGCCCTATCCAGTTTTTCCAATAAAGCCCATAGAGAGGCCAGATCCCTGTCGTAATGCGTCAGCAGAAAACGTCCGGCTTGCGGGGCGATTTCAAAACCCATTTGATCGGCTTTAAAGATTAATGCCGCAATGCGGTCGCTATCGGTTAAGGGCTGTATTTTCAAGGTCAGCCCCCAATTAAGACGGGTTTTTAGGTCGGGTAGTTGAATGGCAATCTCATTGGGCGCAGAGGAGGCCGAGACGATCAGTTTGTGGTCGCGATCGCGATGCTGGTTAAAGAAATTAAAAAAAGCCGACTCCCATGCCGCGTTACCGGCTATGCGCTCGATATTGTCGAAACAAACGACATCGTACTCGTCAAGCCCGTTTAGCAGTGAGGGATCAGGCAACTCGGCGTGCGACAAATCAAAATAGAATGAACTGAGATTTTGATGCTGCGCCCGATGACAGCAGGCTTGCAGCAGATGCGTTTTACCTTGCCCCGATGTACCCCAGAGGAAAATTTGCCGTTCGCCCAGACCCGCGATGCATTGTTGCAAGTGAGTGATGATTTCGTGGTTGGTTCCGGGGAAAAAATCGTCGAAAGTTTGATTGGCCCTGAATTCAAAATGCAAGGGAAGTTGCTGCGCCATGGTCAGTTCTGCTTTCCCGCAAGGCGTACATAAAATGCAGTGCCGAAAAAAAGCATCAGGCTCAGCATGACTTCAAGCGATGCATAGAGTCGTTCGTCGGGGTTGACGTAGGCTTCGGCAGTGCCGTGGAGAAAATAGATCAGGCTGACGTAGGCCGCCCACGCGCAACTTCTAGGGTTGCGATCCAGCAAGCCGCGCATCGGCAGCAATAACGGCGTGACGGCGACCAACAACACCAGCGCCACCGGAAAGCGGGTGGACGGCGCGAGTATGGTATTCCACAGCATCAACAAGGCGAACAGCCCGAAAAAACCGGCCAGGGCAGTGATGTAACAATAAATCGGTTTTATGATCATACTGATTGTTTCAGTTGAAGCGCGGTTTTAGCCAAGCGTGTGCCGAGCGCTTTACATAAGGTTTTTTCGTGATCGCTCAACCCTGAGTGACCGGTCGATACATGACTGGGGCCGTAAGGAGTCCCGCCTGAGGTAGTTTCGCGCAACGCATGTTCGGTGCTGGGCAAGCCCAGTACCAGCATGCCGTGGTGCAACAGCGGCAACATCATCGATAACAAGGTGCTTTCCTGTCCGCCGTGCATGCTGCCGGTTGAGGTAAACACGCCTGCGGGCTTGCCGGACAGTGCGCCTGAAAACCAGATTTCGGTGGTGCTGTCGATGAAGTATTTTAGCGGAGCGGCCATATTGCCGAAATGGGTCGGGCTGCCCAACGCCAAGCCGTCGCAGGATTTTAAGTCGTCAATCGTAGCGTAAAGCGCGCCGTGGGCCGGGATGCTTTCTGCGGTTTTTTCACAGACGGTTGACACATCGGGGACGGTTCTGAGCATCGCTTCAACACCGTCAACCGATGCTACGCCGCGAGCGATATGATTGGCCATGTCTGCGGTGGTCCCATTACGGGAGAAATACAGAACCAGAATCTTTGTCATAAGCCGGGGAATTATAAAATAGCCAGCACAGCTTCCGGCGGGCGACCAATCGCCGCCTTGCCGTTGGCGATAACAATAGGCCGCTCAATTAAAATAGGGCTGTTTACCATGCCGGTTATCAGCGCCTGCCGATCCAGTGATGCATCGTCAAGACCGTTGGCTTTATATTCGGCTTCTTTTTTGCGCATTAACTCGCGCGGCTCCATGTCCAGCTTTTGCAAAATATCATCCAGCTCCTGAGCGCTGGGAGGCGTTTTAAGATACTCGATAACCTCCGGCTCGATACCTTGCTCTTTTAACAGCTGCAAGGTTTGACGCGATTTGCCGCAACGCGGATTGTGATAAATCTTTACGCTCATGGTTCGCCCACCCATTAAAATAAAAAAGCTATAATAGCATTTTTAACAAAATTAACGCTTTGAAAAAGGCAATAACGATGATGAACACAGCAATGGATCGAATTAAGCAGTATTGGTTATTAGCGCGATTCGATAAGCCTATCGGCATCCTGATTTTATTGTGGCCCGCTTTGTGGGCGCTGTGGGTTGCCAGCGACGGCAAACCGGACTTGCTGGTGTTGACCGTCATTTGTCTGGGCGTCGTGTTGATGCGAGCCGCCGGTTGCGTGATTAACGATTATGCCGATCGCGACTTCGATCCGCATGTGGAACGCACCAAGCAGCGGCCTATCGCCGCGGGTAAGGTAAGCCCCAAGGAAGCGCTGACGGTTTTTGTAGTGTTGTGTTTGTGTTCTTTCGGCCTGGTGTTATTGCTGAATATCTACACCATCATGCTGTCGTTTATCGCCGCATTTCTGGCCGCCAGCTATCCGTTTATGAAGCGTTATACCCAGTTGCCCCAAGCCTATTTGGGCATCGCTTTTGGCTGGGCCGTGCCGATGGCTTTTTCCGCGCAGATCAACAGCATTCCGCCTGTGGCCTGGGTGATGTATTTGGCCGTCGTATTATGGGCGTTGGTTTATGACACCATGTATGCGATGGTCGATAAGGATGATGATTTAAAAATAGGCGTTAAATCGACAGCTATTCTTTTCGGCGCTTACGACCGCCAGATTATGGGCGGATTGCAGATTATCATACTCAGTCTGCTGATTGCGGTCGGGCAGATGGCGCACACCGGTTGGTCTTATTACGGCGGTATTTTAATCGCGGCAGGCTTGTCGGTTTATCAGCAAAAACTGATTTTTCACCGGGAGAAAGCGCTTTGCTTTAAGGCCTTTTTGAACAACAACTGGTTCGGTCTGGCCGTATTTATCGGGCTGGTCTTGGATTATTTAGACATGAGTTGGATATTGGGCTTGTAGATGAAAACGGCGATATGACTTGTGTAGGTACCTATGCACTCTGGCTGAATAACTTTGGGTAGCAACCACAACTCAACTCAAGCAATTCAATCGCTCCAGGTTATAACGTCTATTTTTAGGATAGTCGGATGGGAGAAAATACAGTAAAAATATGGAAACTGAGTTATTTCTGTTAGTCTTGCAAAAAAATAATCATTTGGACTGTTAGGGTAATCAGTTATGAACATGTTGCAGTTTCCTTGCAAATCCAACAACCTATGCAATCAATCTACAGTTTCACACCGTAACTTATTGCCTTATACGCTCTCATTGCTGATCATCCTGGCTTTGTTTTCAGGCCGCCCAGCTTGGGCGGAGGACGTCGGTATCTACGGCCCCGTGCAGTTCACCCGCAGTACCGGCAAACCGGTACAGGTGCAACAAACTATTGCTGTTATCAATCCCGCCGTATCCTACCGCCTCCATATCGTCAATGGTGGTCTGCAAGGCACCACTAAAACCGGCAGCTACGTCAGTTCCGGCACTATCTACTGGAACGGTAGTCTGGTGGCGGGTACTTCCAACTTTAACCAGCAGATAACAGCACTGACTCTTCCGGTCACCGCCCATTTGTCCAACACCCTAACGGTTGAATTGCAAGGCAAACCCGGCAGCAGTGTCACCGTGCAGTTGTTACGCGGTAACCAAGCGCCCATAGCCCATGCCGGTACAGATCAAACCCTTTACGTCGGCGACGTGGCAATGCTTGATGGCAGCGCTTCGACAGATGACGACGGTGATGCCTTAAGCTACCGCTGGCGAATCACCGAAGCGCCCGTAAACAGTCTCACCCAACTGAGCAATAGCGCTGCCATACGCACTCAATTCCCGATTGACCTTTACGGCCATTATCAGACTGAGCTTATCGTTAACGATGGCTTTCTCGACAGTGTTCCCGACAAGGTCATCATCGACACCCGTAATTCTGCGCCGGTCGCGAACGGTGGAGCAGACCAAAGCGCCTTTGTCGGCAGTATCGTTCATCTCAATGGCGGAGCATCGCACGATGTCGATGGCAATGCCTTGACCTACCATTGGAGCCTAGCTGAAAAACCTAATGCCAGCAATGCCATCGTCATCGACGACCGTCTGCAACAATGCCGCATCGCTATCGATAAACCCGGCCATTATGTCGCCAAATTGATAGTCAATGACGGCGAACAGAACAGCGACCCCGACCTTGTTGCCATCGATACCCAAAACTCCAAACCGGTAGCCAATGCAGGGCCGGATCAAATCAATAAAACAGTCGGTATTCCGATAGAACTGGATGGTAGTTTATCCTCAGATGTCGATGCTGATGTCCTCACCTATATTTGGTCATTACTTCATCAACCGTTGGGCAGTAGCGCAGTGGTTCAGCAGGGCGATCAGACAAAAGCGACCTTTACCCCCGATAAAACCGGCGATTATGTCGGTCAGCTCATCGTCAATGACGGGCAGGCGAATAGCGATCCCGCTACTTCTTTGGTTACCGTATCCGTAGTAACGCCAGTCAACCATCCCCCGCAAATTACGACCAGTCCATTACTGACGGCAACCGTGGGCAGCCTCTACAGCTATGACGTAGACGCAAGCGACCCTGATAACGATACGCTGAGCTATAGCCTTAGCGTATATCCATCGGGCATGACCATCAATGCACAAAGCGGCTTGATAAAATGGACGCCTGGAACTAATCAAACCGGCGCTCAGTCGGTTAATGTTACTGTCACCGATGGCAAAGGTGGCAGCGATAGCCAAAGTTTTACGGTAACGCCAACAGTGGGGGCTAATTCAGGACTACCCCCTGACCCAGCAAGCATCGCACCCAAAATCGATCCAACCGTAGCGACCACGGTTTCCGCTGCTACCGAGTTTCTCTATTCCGGCAGCAATCCAATTCAGACCGGCGTTGCCCCCGGAACCATTGATGCCAAACGCGTTGCGGTCATTCGCGGCAAAGTACTCGACAAGCAAAATAATCCCTTGTCCGGCGTAACCATCACCGTACACAAACACCCGGAGTTAGGTCAAACCTTGAGCCGGGCGGATGGCATGTTCGATATGGCCGTTAACGGGGGCGGTCTTTTGACGGTCAACTATTCGAAAATCGGCTTTCTAAACGTCCAGCGGCAAGTTAATCCGGGTTGGCAGGACTACCAAGGTGTGGATGATGTGGTGCTGATCGCCAAGGATACTACCGTCACTACGGTGGATTTAACCGCCGCAACGGCTATGCAACTTGCTCAAGGCAGCAGCCAAACCGACGCTAACGGCACCCGGCAAGCCACCGTTTTAATCCCACAAGGTACACAGGCGCAAATCTTCCAACCGGATGGCACGACAATGCCGGTCACCAGCCTCAACCTGCGGTTTACCGAATATACCGTTGGCGACAACGGCCCGAAAGCCATGCCTGGGCCTTTGCCGCCAACCAGCGGTTATACCTATGCGGTGGAAATAGGAGCCGACGAAGCGAGCGTCAGTGTTTCCGGCAAAGAGGTAATGTTCAGCCAGCCGGTGTACTTCTATGTGGAAAATTTTCTCGGTTTTCCTACCGGCATTCAAGTCCCGGTCGGTTACTACGATAAAGACAAAAGCGTCTGGATACCCTCAAAGGATGGTCGAATCGTCAAAATTGTCGGTATTTCCGGCGGCCTTGCGGACCTGGATACCGACGGAGACAATATTGCCGATAACAATCCGACCTTGGGCATCACCACGGCAGAGCGCACTCAACTAGCAACGTCCTACTCTGTTGGGAAGAGCTTGCAAAGAGTGCCGGTTGACCATTTTTCAACCTATGACATGAATTATGGAACAAGTCCGGCTGCCGGTTCGACAGCGCCGAAACAGGAGAAAGCACAATCCGATGCAAGTAAAAAATTGGACAAACCTTGTCAGGCAAGCGGTTCGATCATCGAATGCGAAAACCAGACGCTGGGCGAGACCTTGGGCATTACCGGAACGCCTTTTAGTCTTAATTACCGTAGCGACCGGGCATTAGGCAGAAAGGGAAGCAGTACGATACAAATCCCATTGAGTGGAGCGACAATCCCAGATGCATTGCAACGCATAGACCTTGAAGTAAGAATTGCGGGCAGAGTGATTACCCAGAGCTTCCCGGCAACACCCAATCAAAGTTATACCTATACTTGGGATGGATTGGATGCTTACGGCCGCACTGTCTTGGGTGCGCAAGCTATACAGGTTCGTATCGGCTATGCCTATACGGCCTTTTACAATTTGCCGCCGTACTTAGCCAGAAGCTTTGGTGCCGTCAGTGGACAGCGTATCCCTGGCGATATTCCAGCCCGTCAACCCGCGATACTCTGGCAGGAATATCTAAGCAGTATTGGTCAAGACGATGCCCGCAAGTCTGCACAAGCAGGTTGGGCGCTTAGCGCCCATCATCGCTACGATCCGATTAATCGGGTACTTTATCAAGGCGATGGCCGTCAACGTAGCGCCCATGCGACTGTAAACAATGTTATTACCACCCTAGCGGGTAGCGGGACACCAACATTCAGCGGCGATGGCGGACTGATGGCCCAAGCTTCGCTTAATGCTCCTTTTGGTATCGCATTTGCCGCGAACGGCAGCTTGTATATCAGCGATCATGGTAACCACAGAATTCGCCGGGTAGGCCCGGATGGCATCATGACTACCGTGGCGGGTAATGGAACAGCAGGATTCAGTGGCGATGGGGGAGCGGCGACCCAGGCTAAGCTTTATTACCCTAGCGGTATCGCAGTTACAGCGGACGGCAGCTTGTATATCGCTGATCTATATAATCATAGAATTCGCCGGGTAGGCCCGGATGGCATCATTACTACCGTGGCGGGTAACGGAACAGCAGGATTCAGTGGCGATGGAGGGTCGGCGCCCCAAGCCGCGCTTAATTTCCCTCACGGTATCGCAGTTACAGCGGACGGCAGCTTGTATATCGATGATACTTCTAACAGTCGAATTCGTCGGGTAGGTCCGGATGGTGTTATTACCACGGTAGCGGGTAACGGAACAGCAGGATTTAGTGGCGATGGCGGGCCAGCGCTTCAGGCTTCGTTTAATTACCCTACTGCTATAGCAATGGGGGCAGACGGCAGCGTATATATCGCTGACCGATTTAACAATAGAATTCGCCGAATAGGCCCGGATGGCATCATTACTACTATAGCGGGTAACGGAACAGCGGGCTTCAGTGGCGATGGCGGACCGGCGTTCCAGGCGGCGCTTTATTACCCTACCGGCATCGCAGCTGCTGCGGACGGCAACTTGTACGTCAGTGAGATGCTCAGCAATAGAGTTCGCAGGATAGGTCCGGACGGTGTTATTACCACGGTAGCGGGTAACGGAATAAAAGGCTTCAGTGACGATGGAGGGTCGGCATCTCAAGCCGCGCTTAATTATCCTCATAATATCGTGGTTGGAGCAGATAGCAGCTTATATATCAGTGATTTTGCTAACCATAGAATTCGCCGAGTTTCTCCGGTGTTACCCGGTTTTGATTCGAACGAAATCGCCATCCCCTCGGAAGATGGTACGGAACTCTACCGCTTCGATCCGACAGGACGACATCTTGCCACTCTAAACGCGCTCACCGGAACCACCCTGCTCAGCTTTATCTACGACACCCAGGGCCGCCTAAGCCAAATCACCGACGGCGACGGCCTGATGACCCAAATCGAACGCGATGCTCTGGACAATCCCACCGCCATCGTCGCGCCGTTCGGCCAGCGCACCATCCTTGCATTGGACAGCAACGGCTACCTAGCCAAAGTCACCAACCCCGCAGGCGAAAGCCACGAAATGGCCTACACCGCCGACGGCTTGCTGACGTCATTTAAAGACCCGCGCGGGAATGCCTCCACCTTTACTTACGATACGCTGGGTCGGCTATTGAATGATACCAACGCCAGCGGCGGAGCTTCCTCCCTGTCCCGCACAGAACTGGCCGACGGCCATAGGGCCACACTCACCAGTGCGCTGGGCCGGGTCACCACCCATGAAGTGCATAATCTCAGTACCGGCAACCGGGAACGACAACACACCCAGCCCGACAACATCACTTCGACCACC